>Scrappy_p2__coassemble_511_pt1 | contig 79132 bp, 93 predicted proteins | sample Scrappy_p2__metabat2_low_PE_009 | metagenome-assembled genome bin Scrappy_p2
TTATATCAGACAAATCCTTATTTATCTGAGTGATGGAACTGAATATATCTTTAATATTCGTTGCAAACTCTTTTATTCTCTCCAAAATATTATATCTTACCGGAGTGCCTTCTTCTTCCGTTATAATTTCTGCATTTTTTTGAAATTCCACGTCCATACTGATTTCAAGAGCATCTTTTTGGCTTACCTTTCCAATTGCCATTCCACGTCCAGTATTCCGGAAATCTAAAAGTGTAAACGCCGTTCCTATCTCAACAGCAGCAACAGTCTCTGAAAAAGAATCACTAATAACCAATCTCACAACATGAGAATAGTCCGAATCAAGAATATTCCCGTATTTCTTGTAAGAATTATTGTATTCATACAATGAACCACTCAAAATCGTTGTCCATACGTCTGAATTTTCCCGTTTTACCTGTACGCTATAGCTCTTTTCATTCTGCTGCCTTACTGGTGCAATTCTAAAATTAATCTCCAACACCACAGACGCGCCTTCATCATCTTCCACTCCTGCATCATTACATCTTGCTGCAGCAAAAGATATAATAGTCGGATTATAATATTCCTCAAATTCTACGTTTTGGCTTTTACTTGCCGTCCGCCCACGACTGTCTGTCACTGTAACGTTTATAGGCACATTCCCATGTGACGTCACAATCTGGCTAATAATATCCGCCCCCGAATGAACCACTCCGTCTACCAACACTTCATATTTTGCAATTGTACTCCCCATCGTACCTTGTGCATCTGTCACAACTCTTAACTGACTTTTGTTCTGTAAATACATGCCGCTAATCGCACGCCCGACAACTGCTTCTTCTATAGTCACATTATTGATCACCGGAATAATTCCATCCGGAACTACTGCTGTGAAGTTCACTGTTTTCGTTCCAATCAGAGTGGCACCATTATAAGTCTGGCAAGTAATCGTTCCAGTACCTTTTTCAGAATTTGGAATCTGCTCTGCAAATGACTCTGGCACAAGAAATGTTGCTGATGTTGTAGCAGATGAAGAAATCACCCCAGATGCCGTTCCGAATTTATATGTTAATTTATGCGTGAACCCAGAACTTGCTCTTGGCAGATTAATTACAATACTTTCTCCCATCACCTGAGATGCAGGAGAAACTGTTGGCGTTGTAGCTCGAGGAATCGTTGTGAGTTTCGCACTTCCGCTTCCTGATAAACTTCCCGGAGCCACCCCATCTCCAAAATATACAAATCCAGAAAAACTGATGCTCTTCGAACCATCTGCATTATGCGGAATCGTAAAGGATGCTCTTCCAACTTCTTTCCATTGATTCTGTGGAATATTCCAGTCAAATGAAAAATATCGATTACCAGTACTTTGACCTGCACAATTGATATACCAATATGCAGTTCCATAACCGTTATACCCCCAGTAACTATAGTCTGTACGGCGAAATTCAAACGCAATCGTCACCACACTCGTATTCTTTGCAACATTTACGCTGGTCTCACTAAGAAGTCGACATCTTTGCTCATAAGCCATCCAAACTCACCTCACTTTCTTAAATGACAAATTCCCATTGTTACGTGGTGTAAATGCAAAAATCCCAATCGTTAAAGAAGACGTCACTTCAGCATCCGTAATATACATTCTCCGATTACTGATATACGCAACCTCATTATTATTCTCAAGAAAAGAAATACGGTCATTTTGCATTTTCAAAATCAGAGGATTCCCTTCAACACCAATAATAATCGCACCATCCACAAAACGGATATACTTATTTATCTCTGTAAATTTCTTTTCGCTGTTATTCGATACTGCACCTATCTCTTCAGCGAATTGATTAAACTTGAAAATGAACTGATCGGATAATTGCTGATATTGCGTGTTAACACCACCGATTAATCTGTCCACTTCATCTTTCTCATATGTCTTTTCTCCAACTTGCAGCATAATGCTGTCATTGTTTTCCGAAATTGCCGTATCGATATTTTTGTAAATAAGCTGAATATTCTGCGTCTGATCGTTTACAACAACCCATTCCGAACCATCCCATCTCTTAATCAGAGGAGGTGTAACCGAAATATCACACCAAAGGTACGACTTGTCCTCTGGAGCCGTCTTCCCTATAATTGCTGCATCTTTCCCATCTTTCCCAGGTTCTCCCTTATCTCCAGGTTTTCCAGGCTCCCCTTCTATCTGCTGCCACGTATACTTTGTAGGATCCATAGAATCAAGCTGGTAGAAATCAACATACTGCCCCATATATTTTCCCGGTAATTCTCCATTGTTTAAAGTAAATGTCGTACCGCCGTCATCTGAATATTTAATATGCAGATAAGTTGTATTTCCATCTTTCCCCGGCGGTCCCGGAATCCCTTCTCCATCGTTTACACGAACAAGCGTGATTTCTGTCCTTGCTTTTACAGCCATACTTATCCCTCCAATACAGCCGTATACGTTGCTTTATTCGATACATCCCCCGCTGTAATAGTAAAGGTAGAACCGGTTGCAACTGGTTCAGCGCCTCCATCTTTGTACCATTTAATTGTACCTAATGCTGTAAGTGCACTTCCAGCCACCTCTACGCCACCTTTGTAAACATGCGCTGTTAGTGTGGTAGCAATCGCAGTATTCTTAAATATGGTTCCTGCAGATGACTCAATAACAAGCGTAAGCGCATCCTGACCATTAGTTCCATTCGTTCCGTTTCTGGAAACACTATAAGATGTTGTTGATTTTCCATCACTATATTTCACAACTGTCTTTGTCCAGAGATATTCCCCTGCCCCTGTTGTTGGAATCGTTTCAGACCATGAACCTGACGGAGGAGTTGTCCCAGAATTGCCTTTCTGATAAGTCACTTTCTGTTCCGTTACTGTAACACTTGACCCATTTTGTCCATTTGTTCCACTACGAGAAACGCTATACGCAGTTGTCGATTTCCCATCACTATATGTCACTACTGTTTTCGTCCATAAGAATTGACCTGCAGGCACACTTGGAACAGATGACAGCCATTGCCCAGATGGAGTTTCTGTTCCGGAAGATGAAACCTGATATGTGACAGATGTATCTTTCACAGTAACACTGGATCCATTTTGTCCGTTTTGCCCCTTAAATGCGATAGAAAAACTAAACACCTTATTGATTGTTATTTCGCCTATAATAACTGGAATTGTAATGGAACCAGTCTTTTTTAATGCAGAAGTCGCAGTGATTGTAACTGTGGGCGATGGTGTCTTACCATCTGATACAGCACTCAATCCCTCCGGACATTCTACAGCACCAACTTTACACGCCACTTGTTCTGCTCCACATAAAGCCATTATCTGTGTTGATGTAGTCTGTGTTCCATTTACGCTTGTCTCATTTCCGAGAAATGTATATGAATCATTTGTCAATATGACTGAATACCCATCTGTAAGGTCCAATAAATCTACTTGATTACTCGCTTTTCTTGCCATATATTTTTGCCTCCTAATAATTTAAACTACAATTAAAAGTGGATTTTACATCCACATCTTCAGGTACCAATGTAAAAATAAATCCCCCGTCCGACAATCTCTTATCTTCTCGTGGAATAACTGTATACTCTGTTTCGCCATACCGCTTACATTCCCATTCCAGATACGCACTTTGCCCGAAACGAGACTTCATCTTTTCTTCTGTATCAATCTGCTCTCCTGCAACAAGAATCACCACTGTCAAAGTCGTTGCAACACCGCTATTTTTAAATATACTTCCGTTACTAGAATCAATGCGCAAAAGCACCGCATCATCTCCTTTGGCCAGCATCCATGAATACACCGTTACGTCACTCAAATCCGGTTCTTTCGTTGCCCGATTGGTCGCCGTTCCAATATACTTTTTACCATCTGGGATAAGAGATATCCCTCTGCCAAAAGGATCATCCGCATAAACAATCCAAGTATAAAGTGGTCTTGTCTGTGCCAGATTTTTAAACTGTTCCGCCAAATCCTCTAACCGTTCCGAAACACCGCTATTCCGAATCAGATAATCTCCCAAAGTTGCTTTATGAGTATCATTTGCAACCGAACGCTCCAATTTTAAAATTCTAGCGGATAAATACAAGTCCCCTTCATTATCCACAATGTTTACTGTATCTCCAATTTTTACGTTCTTCGGAAGAATTGAAATATCTACTTCATAGTTCACTTCCACATCGCAGCACTTTTTCAATTCGCTTAATGACCGATTAAACAACTCTGATTGGCTTGTAGTCTCATAGCTGTACGTCTTAACAATATGACCTACGCCGCTGCCTTTTTCCCATTGATACCTGCTCCATTTTTCCAACGCTTTCCTGGAATATAATCGATTACCCGACACATAGAAATCGCCATCATCATACTTGTATCCCTCAATCGTAACCGGAACTTCTTTCCCCTCTGGTATAGCCCCTGTTGGAATCAGTGCGGTAGCTAGATTGCTGATTGACTCTTTTGTAATAATACGGTCGATATCTCGATTCAAACGTAATTCAGATTGCACATCTTTTCCACGTTTCTTATAGATATTAATCCGCTTATGCACAACCTCTAATTTTTCAATCACAAAATCATAAGATATCTCTGCATTATCAAACTGAGTTGCCACACTTGCTATTCGTTCCGTTGCTGTCTGCTCACCTTCCCATTTCAACTTCCGTTTTAAAGTACTGATTTCATTTAAGCCGATTTCAAATCCACTATCATTTGAAAACTTTTCGATATAAAATGATGCTGGATAAGCCTTATCAGCCTCATACGCTCCAACAATTTCATTTAACAAATCAAGTCCGGCATCCTCAGCATATATGTATAACTCTTGTGTTTTCGTATCATTTTCAGATTCGATTATTGTATAAAATTCCGTCTCTTCTTCATTCTTACGCAAAATGTAATTTCCTACAGCGGCAAATATTTTTACATCATTCATTTTTTCTGGTTCATATGGCAATGTGCATTCAAAAATTGCCACCCCAGTGTCTACATCCTCGGTCTTCAAGTCATCCACTAACAAAATACCCTCTGGGAGGTTTGTGCTTGCTTGACCGAGAATGTTCATTTGTCTATCCGCAAAGTAAATGATCACAAATATACCTCCCTATATTTCAATTTAAAATCAGGTCGTATCGACCATGAAGAATATGTACACTGAATTTGATTTTTTCCAGGCCGTAGATAAAACTCTTCCCAATCATTGCCGACCGCTCCAATTCCCGGTACTTCCACTCCGTTTACATGAACACTTCCACTCCTGCAATCTGCAACAATTTCGTCTTTCTTTCCAAATTTATTCGGAACATCCTTCCAAGCATCCACTGAATGCGATACGAAACGTACAGAGTACACCCCATTTGAACTCACTGCCGGCACATTCTTATAACATCCTATGTATATACTTACTTCATGTACTTCAATATCAGCTAACTCCGGGCGATTAAATTCATAAATACGTCCTGCAATATTAAATGTAAATTTACCGCCAAATTTAGATATACTGGAACGTCCTCCCTTACTGCCTGTAATCACATTACCCTTTCGCACATCAAATGTCACATCTTTCTGATACTTTCCATCTACATACATATGGGCACGTTCTGTCATCCCAGAGCTCCCGCCCTTTGAAAAATTGATGCCTGCAACATTCTTCTTTTCACCACTTTTTGTTTTCGTAGTCATAAGAAACTGTACAAACCCAATCTCTGCCGGACTACTTGCCTCAAACAGATGGTGCCAGGAAAGCGTACAATTCTTCGCCCCTGCGTGACCACTAGAATCAGCAGGTACGGTCCTTGTAATACTCGGACCATGAAATTCAGAACCAGAACCATAATTTTCAACCTGCAAGATATTTTTCCCATATCCATCATCTGTTATCATCATACTTCCTGATTGAGCAGCCGAAAGAAGTGCTCCGGACGTTGTTGTAAACGGTGTGTTTTTCGCAATATTGTCCAACCACTCTGCTGAATCCATACCAGAGTGTGTATCATCAATCAAAACTTGAGATGCCTCGTATTTATCGGCATCCACTTCTTCTGTATCACCAATCTGAAGAACTCGTCCTTGATCGTTCACATATCCTACAAATCCGAGATCACCATTTGCTGTTGAAATAATCCTTGGATAACATTTATAACTCCCAGCATAATCCAAAACAATTGTTTTTCCATCATCCAGTGTCGGAAGAACCGTCTTCTCATTTACCGCATACTTAAATGGATCTGAACAAAGAAATTCAATCTCTCCCGTTACGACATTTGTCCCGGCAGGCACTTCACTTGCTCCCTGCTTTGTTCCAACAAAATATTTGTCCAGCTCATCATTGAAAATCAATTGCGCATTTTCAGCATCCAAAATTGTATTCAATTTATTATAAGCCGCTCGAAACGAAACACTATCCTCTGATTTTAGGCAATACTTCACCGTTATTACTCTAGGTGGATAGCGCTTTCTTCGTAATCTTGCTCCATCTGCTGTTCCGACTTCGCTTTCTGTCAATTCATTTTCCAAAATCTCCCGGCCGGACACTTGCAATGTCCGGTATCCGGGAATCTCTTTTTCAAGATAGACTCCATTAAACTTCATAGCCTCGGATGGGAGCCGTTCCTCATTATTACGCTCAATAGTATCAATAAATTTATACATATTATCTCCTTCCATGCTTTCTGTCTTCCCGTTTTTCTATCTTGTCAAGTTCCTCTTTTGTATACGGAGCGGTAACTTTTGCAACCTCTCTTCCATCTACATCAAGATGGGATTCAACCCTTACATATACATTCGAATTATAATCATATTCACCACTCAAATCAGGAACATCTCCCGCATAAGCAAGTCTGACGTCCCCAACTGATGGCACATCTGGTATGGACACCAACTCCTGTGCCGCACTCCATGCCTCTTTCGTCATTGCCCTTAGGTTATCAACCCATCCTTGTCCGAAATACTTTGCCAGTTTTCCAGATACCCTCGATGGACTGTGGATCTGTGCTTTTGCCCGGATAGCTGCCTCTGCAGCTGATGCCAGTTCAGCCGCAGCCGACCATGCCGCACCAACCATAGATCGCATACCATTAACAAGACCTGCTCCAATGTTCACGCCAGCGCTATATGCGCCACTACTTGCAGAGCTAAGCGCTGATGCCACACTAACAGATATTGTCGTTGCAGTAACGACTGCTTTGGAACTGCCGGAACGGAGGCCGTTATTAAAATTATTACCTACTTTCTGACCGGAGGTAGTTGCTTTTCCTGCCGCATTATCAAACGCATTTATTAAAGACTTCATAGCGGATTTTGCCTTATTTCCTATTGCGTCCAATCCGCTGCTTACCACATCTACAGAACCACGCATACTGCTCAAAGAATTTTCAGCAGACTTTGCATTCTTTGAAATTGATTTCATACTGGAATTTACTGATTTCAAAGCTGTAGCCATTAGGAGCGTACCAGCTGCGCCTGTAATCATTGCCAAAGCAAAGGTTGTGACTCCTGCCGCTCCAACAAGTGCCGCTGCGCCCAATAACGGAAAGGATGCACTTAGCACTATCATTAGCGCACTCAATACCGTAGCGCTTGTCAGAAGTAAAGCAAACGCCGCTGCGCTTGCAGTTGCTCCTAAAGCTACTACCGGAAGTGCTCCTCCTGCTATCATAAGAGCAGTTGCACACAAGGTAAGTCCGGCACCCAGCATAACAGCACCAGTTGCTAATAATAGAACTCCTGCAGCAGTCACAAGTACCGCCGCTCCTACCAAGGTCAAGCCTGCGCCTACCACAAGCAGCCCTGCTCCCAATACCACACATCCTGCACCTGCTACCGCCGCTCCTACGCCAAATGCCAACAGCCCTGCTCCAAGCAAAGCAATGGCTGCCGCTCCTTGTATCCCATAGGCGACTACAATCGGTAATACTGCTGCCACAACAGCAAGTGCTGCGCTCGCTAACAATGCCCCTGCTCCGACAAGAAGTATCGCTGCACCGAAAGCGATAAATCCAACTGCACCAGCAGTAAGCGCCGGCCCAAGTGCTGCCGCACCAACCGCAAGTAAAGCGATTGCTGCAACCATACCAACCATAACAGCAATCGCAAGTGGCCCCGCATTTGCCAATTGAATAGCTGAATATGAGAGCAACGCAAAACCTACACTTACCAGTAATATGCTAGCTCCCAGAGCTATCATTGCTGTAGACATGGCAGCTAATTTTTTTGTTCCCCCAGACATAGAGGACAGCATATTTATCATACCCACACTCAATGCTGCTACTGTTAATACCAATCCAGCTAGTACTGCTACCGCAAGTGGCCCTGCACTTGCTACTGCTACAGCAGACTGAGCAAGCAAATAGAAACCACCACTTATCAAAGCAACACCAGCTCCCAACATCATGAATGACTTTGCCGATGCAAGTATCTTCTTCGAACTTGTACCGCTACTCTTTCCAACCTCTTCTTGCCCTTTTGATACTTTGAATAAATTAGGAGCAATTTTACTAAGCCCCAGTTTTGCCAAGCCACCTATTGCTCCTGTGAACATCCCAACAAACGGAGCAACCGCTTTTACAATCTGAAAGCCTTTATATGCAACCAATAGTTTTGGAATCTGCGGAAGTACCTTTGCTATCACATCTGAATGCTCTTTTAAAAATCCTGCAAATTTCTTCAAAGCATCCGCCCCAGTCTCCATTACCTCAGAAAAGCTGGCTATACTTTCAGTAGAGCCAAATGAACCTTCTAATTCTTTCATTTCTTTCCCGATAGCACTAACTGCATCTCCAAATGCGTCTTTTACTTCAAGAGCATTCTCTTTGAAAATCTGCCAATACGGCGATATTGTGTCAATTGCTTTCGGAATTACACCGGATATCCAATCAAACCCAGCCCCAACCTTATCTGTCAGTCCATTAATAACATCAATTACTTTCGACTTTGCGAACGTGCCATACAGTTTCATCATTCCACTTTGCGCTGTAGCTTCTAAATTCCCCATCGCTCCTTCAAATGTGGTCACTGATGTAGCTGCATCCTTTGCAAGATCTGTCATGCCAATATTGTTCATAGCCTGTCCTAACAAATCCGCCGTAATCGCGCCATCTTCCATTGCCTGCTTAAAGTCTTCTCCCAGAACCGGATTCAACTTAATTAATTCTTTCTTCAGTCCACCTGCCAACTGCGGACTTGCGTTCAGAATCTGATTCCAGTCCTGTGCATGGAGTGCTCCAGATGCCATTGCCTGTGAATATGCCAATCCAACAGAGCTGAACTCTCTTGCACCGCCGCCAAACACTGCAACCGCATTTCCTACCGCTTCCGTCATCTTATCTGCATCTTTAATTCCATTTGCAGATAATGCTCCAAAAGTGCTCATAACATCCTGCAAAGAAAATACGGTCTTATCAGCGTATGTTTTCAATGTTCCTGTGGCTCCTGCAATTCGCTGTATCTCCGCTTCACTTGAACCACTAAACCGCATTGCCTGTTGTAATTTTTGCATAGCATCCGATGTATCCACTGTTTCTCTGCAAAGACTAGAAGCACCACTGGAAAGCGCTGAAAACGCCGCTTGTCCTGCTCCCATCAACATTCCAAAGCCAAGACCTTTCGACAGGGTACTTTTCAAATTATCAACATAACCAGTCGCACTTTTCATGGTCGAAGTAAAATTCTTATCGACCGCTGAAAGTATCGCTTTAACAGAAAAATCTCCCAATTCAAGCACCCCCTTTTCTTAAAGCAGCTCCAATTCCTTTGAACTTTTCTGCCTTCTTATTTTTCTTTTTCTGCACTTCTGAAAGTCGCGCCTTATAATCAAAGAACTTCTCAAATTTCGTATACACCGGCCGGCTTTTGTGTTTGCCGACTTTTTTCTTTGCCTGTACTGCAAAATTCAGGAAAGCCTGCCAATGCATATTTTTCTCCTCATCCACCAAACGTAGTTCATACGCTTCGCTCAAAATCTCGTACTGTGGAATTGTAAGTTGGTCCACTTCACGAAAAGAGTGAAATCCAAAATACCGAAAACAATCTACTGCAACACGATGGTACATTTCCTCAATACTTTCTAACTCTGCTGTGCCATCTGTTTCGCTTTCTCTTTCTCCACTGCTTCCAGAATCTCGTTTGTTGTTTTCCTGGTAGCATTTGTCTGCTTTAAAAAATTCAGCACATCCTCAAACAATTCATCGATATCTGTTGTTTCATCATCGATATACGCATCTAATGCCTGTTTTGTAACCCTTGGATTCTGCCCCTTGTTGGCATAGTCCAAGACTTTTTCCAACATATCAATGTCACCATCCAAAATATTAGCTACCGCATACCGCAGCCCCAGATTTTTCTTCACTCCCGGAAATCCATCCACAGGAGCAGAGACCTCCTTATTAATTTCTCTCATAAATCCAATTCCAAAATTAAACTGAAATACAGTTCCGTTAATTGTTAATTCATGCATTTTTTCAACCTCCATAAATAAAATATAGAGAGGATATATTCCCCTCTAATTACGATTCCTTTTTTGTATCCTTAAATACCAGTGCTGCAATTTCCTGCTGTTGTTCTGTCACAGTTGCATATCCGTCTGCACCCTTTCCATCAACAGAAAATTCCAGAGATGCTTCTGCATGATCCTCAGATGAAGAAGTAAGTTCAAAACTTGTTACATATGCGTGGAAATACTTTGCAGCAAATTTCCCGGCATTCTCTGTCTCTCCGGGCTTATCCAAATTCACTTCCCACAGTTCAACCATCTCTGAGTTATCCAACGCAGCTTCCAGATCCGTAATCAACGGGTCACTTTCCGTTGAAAAAATTGCCGTTGTTGAAATGTCTGTCTCCGCCGGCTTAGGAACCCTGATCACCCCATCTTTTGTCACAACTGAATCTGCATCAGCAGATTTTGAACGGCTATTTTCCGTTGTAAAAGCCATCGCTTTTGCATCATCTGTTTTTGCTTTTTTCAAAATACGATATAAATAAATAATTCTCTTACCATTAATCGCTCCCACTTTTCTACCTCCTATAAAATATCAAATACTAAAGTTACAATCCCCCTCCAAACAGAAGGGGTCACTGTTCTATCTTCTATAATCTTAATTGATGAATCGCCTGTCCTTAATGCCACCCGGTATCCATACGCCCCTTGTAGTTGCGATGCATACAAGAACAGACGATTACACACTGATGAAACATTCTGTCGTTTCTCCTGCATATCCCAAATATTTACATTCGTAGCCACTTGGGAAAGATATCCGTTCTTCGTTCCGGTAAACGTTACATCGGAATCTGCAAAATCTGCAAAGGGATATCCAACGTCATTCATTGGCCGGCTCTCATATACATTTCCTGCTACAAGCCCAGATATCCTTTTCCACAATTCATCATGCACCGCCTGTTCTGCTGTCTTCACGTGTCATACCTCCTACTTCACAAGTTTCTGCATATCTGATTTAAAAACTTTTTCCTGTTCTTTTAAAGACGGCTCACAATACGGCTCCGCCTTCATGAATCGAGTGCCTAGCTCAACATATTCTCCGTACTCGGCAGTCGGACCAACTCCTGCTGTCAATCCACTATCTTCAAATTCTGTTTCTATGGTATTCACCAAATTGGGAACAGAATATCCTTTTACAAAGACCTTTGCTGTTTTTCGTTTCATTCTCTCATTAAGCTCATCTGCATTTAGAGCTACAGTTTCTTTCACGTCTTTCAACGACATATTCTTTTTCAACTGTTTCTCCAACTTATCCATGCCTACTACCTTAATTCCCGCCATCTTCTATCACCACCAGACATTGATTATTGACCGGACAATGTTCTTTATCCAAAAAACATTGTTTGCCATTGATTTCAATAAAATCAAATGGAGTTTTATATTCCCGCTGCAAATGCACAATAGTTCTTCCCACTTTCACATCTCCAAATACAACCTGCTGCCGTTCTGCCGGCATACGAATCACTCTGGCAAATCTTTTCGTCCGAACCTGCTGTCCACTAATCCATTCACCAGCATCCGGATCATATTTTTTCTCAGACTGTTTTACAAAATAAATGATCTTGTCATATCTCATAAAAATCTCAGTCCACCTTTCTTTCCACTTTGCTTATAATTAAATGCCTCAATCTCGTCCATGTAATTTGCAAAGTCGTTCTCTGTGAACTGCAGGCTCTCACCTTCCACTGAATGGCTTTTCAATCCTTCTGAGCCAATACGGTTGAAGCGGACAAGCGCCACTTCAACAACAATATAGCTCATATCATCAGGCGGTTCGACTCCATTGATAAGAATTTTAAGACGTGAGATAATAGACCGTACCATATAATCCAGTTTTTCATCAAGATCCGATTCATCCTTTTCAATTGATAACATGGTTTTTACATCATTTAAAATCTTCGTCTTATCCATGCTTCTCGCCCTATGATTCTTTCACCGTAGCAACTACATCTCCTGAACGTACAGCTTTATAATTCTGATCACATTCCACTACTGTGATATGATTACCTTTTGTGGCTGTAATCTCAGATGCTCCATCCCATTTCGTCCAAGTCTTCACATCCATTCCCAGTGTGACCGATGTTGCTCCTACAGCAGTCTTATATTTATACTGGTTATTAATTGCACTTAACTGCGGTTCTACAGATACTTTTGTCTTTCCGATTTCTGAACCGGCTTCTGATTTCACTGTCAGCGTACCTAACTTCTGCTTATCTTCACCTCCGACAGCAGTATATGCAATTGCATCCAGATACTCACAAAAGATTCTTAAGCCCATAATGGCAAACATATCAGAGATTGCTCTCTCATAAGTACCCTGTGCATGAAATCCAATAAATCCAGTTGCAGAATCTGTCGTATAAGAAAGACCCGCCTTTACAAATTCAGAATCTGCCGGATCTACATAGTATGCAACCAAGTTATTCAATGGTGTAGCAATAACAATATTCTCCGGAATCTCTGATGTCACAAACACAATATCTGCACCAAGGAAGTTTTTCAAATATTCCATGCCAAATGCCGTCTGCAATGTAATGTCAGCCGCACCGATATATTTATAAACATCCAAAGTATTGACCCAAACTGCAACTCCGGTTACTGTTCTCTTCATTTTCTTAAATTTATCCTTTACCCTTCCAATAGACATTGCTACTGCCATCTGCCATGTAGCATCATGCCCTGTAAGAGTACCAGCTTTCAACTGCGTATAAAGTTTATCCGTAACCTTATTCTGTAAGTCAACTCGGAACTCATCATCTGTCATCTGCACTGCTGCATCGTAGCCTTTTTCTGCAATTGCTTCAATGGATACCCCTTTTCGATACTTTTCAATTTTAATTGTATCGAACGGAATCTCTTCAACCTCATACTGAGACATCGGAATTTCTGCACCTTCCGGTACGTCTCCCGATTTCAACGTTCCTTTCGCCTTTTTAGTCTTGAGAACAGAACCATTCTCTTTTCTGACCGCTCTTGTAATCCCAAGAATATCAAGCAAATCCTGAATATTCTTTCCAAAACTTGTCACGAAATCAATTTCTCGTGCTCTTACATGGATCTGCGCCTGCCCGGTCATGCCGTCCGGCGCTGCAAATACCTGTAAACCTAATTTCCAAATGTTATGCATATCTTTTCTCCCTTTCTTTACTGAAATAATGTAATATTCTCTGCAATCAGTTTCTGTCTCTCAGACGGATTCTTAACTGCCATAATCTGCTCCTTTGTCATCGTTGCCTTTCCACCGTTTCCGGTTCTCGGTGGATTTCCTTTTAAAGCCTCTTTGACTGCTGCTTGCACCGCATCCTTGTACAATTTAACAAATGACTCAACAGCTTTCTTTGTTCCTTCTGCATCTTCTTCTACCAAATGTGAAAGAAGTTCGTCCGAAATATTGATTTCTTCCTCAGCCAACATCTTTCTTGCCGTTTTAGCCATATCAGAAAGAGCATTCTGTCTTTTCATGTCCGCAAGCTCTTTCTCGAGCTTATTCGCCCGATACTCCGCTTTCTCTTCCTTTGTCATCTGCGCCAGCTTTTCGGCCTCTGTCAGCTTATCATCTGTTAAGGCTTTCCATTTTTGCTGCGCATTCGCCACCGCTGTCTGCGTTGCTTTCTGAACCCTTCTGTCAAACTCCGCCTGATTGCCTTCCTGTGCTAAAAATTCCTCAAATGTCAATGGCTTATCACCACTATTTCCTCCTGCGTTCGCCCCTGCTCCGTCTCCGTTGCCGTCACCAGCCCCGCCGCCGTCTCCTTCTGCGAATAGCTGTAAGTTCGCCATTGGGATTCTCCAATGACCATAATAATTATTTTTGTGTTTCATTCTCTTCATCCTTTCTGCCCCAGTCCATTCATTTAAGCCCAGACCATTGCATTGAACCATAGTTTTACGTCATTTCGGACACATCATGCTACACAATCCGGACATTCTCCGGAAACTCATCAGCAATCATACAAATGCCAATGAAAAAGGAATCCACCAGAGTTTTTGCTTTCTCTGAAAGATTCCCATACTTTATATCAACCCTTCCGGGTGAGATATTATATTCAATCTTATCATCAGTCAAATCCCGAACTGATTTCACAAGTGTCTGTGTCAGCGCTGTAACTCCGGCACAAACAATATCTTGCCCTACTGGAGCATAGCCTGCATGCCCCTCTGCTGTGATTCTGTCCTTACGGACAGTTACTTCAGTCAAATAGCATCACTCCTTTACTGTTCCGGTCATTCCCTGCCGGTGGGAGACAATTGGATCACCGCCTTTCACTCTGAAAACAATCCCGGATTATCTTTCTGCAGCATATATACCGCATTTCCAAGTTTTTCAACCTGTTTCTCCTTCAGACCGATACCATACATCTCGTCCAGCGCATGCACAATTTCATGTACAAGAGTTGCTTTCTTCTGTTCCTCTGTTGCATCTGCATTCAGAACAATCTCTTGCGGAAGGTAATGGATCTGCCCGAACAGCTCACCTCTCTCATCGTGGAGATTTACCTGTTCAGATATCCCGTACTCTTTGTACAGAACCTTTACTTTTTCTGGTATTCTCATGCCATTCTACCTCCTTTCTTTAAAAATGGACATAAGAAAACCACCAATCATACCGACTGGTGGTTGTTATGACTCATACGATATTTTTTCTTTAAATATTCCTTTTCGGAAATTGTCCCTCTGCGCACCATATAATCTCATAATATGCCTTTGGGGAGCATCTTCTGTTTTAGGTACCTTAGTTACTTCAACTGCATCTTCCGTAAAACGGAAAACAACTTCTCCAGTAATATCATTAACAGTTCCGCCGTATGCATACGTTACGGAATCATTTGTATTTTTCACATAGTTACAATAAACCATACGGCTCACCATCCTCTCCTAAATCTTCAATCAACTTCGCTTCCCAATCATATTCTTTCTTCGCCAGTTCATGCGCCTCTGCTATAGTCAAATTATACTTCTTTTCAACTTGACTTTCAAGTAATTCGTGCTTCAAAAGTAAGATATCTCTTTCTTCAGGCGCTCCTTCATATAGCCGTTTCCATGCAACCGCCATATCGTAATCTGGATACAACATACCATATCCATCATATTTTTGATGCTTATTAAAGAATATATGCCGTTTGATCTGCTGTATATCTTCTTTCTTGAATCCAGAATTCTCAGCAATTACACCCACATCATTCCTTCGACTTATTTTCCTGTATTCTTTCGATGCAGCACTATCTTTCTTGTCCTCCACATCATAAGGTTTATACCACTTTCCTCCAGTTATATTCTTCCCTCCAGACTGAAACCCCTTACTTTTCAACTTCTCCCACTCTTCCGTTGTGCCACCATTATCCAGATAATCTATTCTTTCCTCATATTCTTGTCTATTACGCTTAGGGGCTATTGAGCAATGACAGAATGGATGCATCGGAGAAGCGTTCTCCCCAGGCATCATGTCTTTTACCTTGAAGATTTTCCCATCTAATGCTTTGCACACTTCACAAGGTCCTTTCGGATTCAAGGCAAGAAATATATACTCATCATTTCCATTTCTTTCATAGGACTGTTTCTGCGCCTCCGTCTGCACTCTTGCCAATTCTGTAATCATCAGCCGTTCTGCATGATACTTGCTGACACCGAACCGTTTTTCCAGATGCCTTGCAAGTTGCCGAGGATTCTTTCCTTGAATCAGTCCAGATTTAAGTAACTGCGCAAGTTCACTCTTCATCATATCCTGATACATCCATATACGGTCTGAAAACGTGGCATTCTTAAAAGATGCATTCACAATTGCATGAGCTGCCTTCTGATTGTCCAAAACAGACTTTCCAAGAATCCCCGCCTGCCGTTCAAATTCCTCCAGTGTCCTCTCCGTCAATTTCTCATCAAAAAACTTCTGCAACTCATCAAATCCTGATACCAATTCAAGTCCAATGTTCGCCTTCAGCAATTCCAACCGGTTTACCTTCATCGTCATATTATACAAACGCATCTCATCATTGGCTTCCTTGGAAAAATCTTTTTCTTTCACGTATTTCCTTGCCTTACGTGCATATTCTTCTATGTCCAGTTTAGATGCTCTCTTCTTTGCCTCTGCAAGAGTGATACCCTCTTGCTTTGCATATTTAGCATAGAACCCATTAATCTCACGCTGGATCTGATCCATCATATAATCATAGATTTCACGAAGCTCCCTTTCATACTCCGCTTCCGTTTTCTGATTTTTTCTCCGGTTTTCTTCCTCTCTATTTTTCCAATACTCCTGCGAGCTCATTTACAACTCTCCATTCAAAATTTCGCTTGATTGGTAAACATCTGTGTCATCACGCTATCTGCAGCCTTTATTTTCTCCTGTTCCGTTTCAATCTTCTCAATTTCATCCTGTGTATTATCTACAATCGACAACACCTTAAGCTGTGTATCCTGCGATACAATTCCATCCAGATTCCCTGCGATCTGGCTCTCTTCCAGAATGTTTGCCGGAAAATTGGGGGTAAAATGTGGATTTATATGCACCCAATCATCTTTCTTCATTCCTGACACAGGATTACTGAAAATAAGCCGATATCTACGATTCATACCGGAAGTAAACTTTCGCTCCTTCGTTTTTGCCAGATTGCTCATTGCAAGCATTTTATATTTGAGGGCGATTCCGGAACTGGTGCCGAAATTTTCATCTGAAATATTTGCCACCATACTAATCTGAAAAATCAATTTCTCTAATCTCTCTATCAAATGTTCCTGCGTAGTGTCTCCGTCAGGTTTCTGCAAAAAATCAACGATCAGATTCTCCGCACCCCCATCAAAATTGATAATTCTATCGTCCCGTATATGCTTAACTTCATCTTCATCCAAATAGACACCAAGAATCTTCAAATATGCATCCGCAAAATAATCCACATCATTTGCCTTTTCAGATATCGCCTTATTGTATGCGTCAATCATTGTGAGAACCGGTTCAAAAATCCCAATTTTCTCCGCATTCTCAACATATTCCGTAACCGGAACACCATCAAAGCCATGAATCTTATCTTTCTCGTCCCAGACAATTTTTCCTCGCACGGTAAACCATCGGACTTTTACATCGTCAGAAACGCTGCCATGTAAAACCTGTTCAGCATCATAGTACAGCCTTACAAAATACCGCTCCTTACAAAGAACAGAATCATCATAAATCATAAATCCATCAAACGGTGACAAATAGGTAATGCCTATATTCCCCTTATCGTCTACATAATACATTTCATAACCTTTACCATAGATGCTGCATATTTTTGATAACTCCGCATTATTATCATCCTGGTCATTATACTGATCCAGAAATTCTACATACTTCTCTACTGTTTCATGCCCCTCATTAACTGAGAGCTTAATTGGATTTCCTATGAAAAATCCAATCATTGTATCTACAATATATTTTGCAAAATTTACTACAATTCGATTATCCGGTTTCCATTTCGGTTTTTCCGGTTCATAAAGTATGGGGTAATCCGTCTCATATGCATTTTTCAAACGCTCATATCGAAAAACACATTCTCCATTATGTCTCGCAATAAATTCCCCAAGTTTTGCATCCGTCAATTCCTTATCCGATGCTAATCTATACGTCACTCTATATTCCTCCTTTAACACCCTTGTTAAGTTTTATCATTCTTCTTTCCTGCTCAATGGAATACCTTAACATTGCCATTGCATCATCAAAAAACTCAACCGGTTCATCAAGATATGTATTGGTCTTGTCATCCTTTTTCCATTTCCACTGCTGGATTTCCTTTATTGTGTTCACACAGGATGGATGTATATGGATCCTATGTTGTTTTAAATAATCAATCTGTGCATGTACGCTGTTTGGTTCTTTTTTAACCGCTTTTGCTCTATACCCAGCTTTCTGCCACATCTTAATCCGGTCCGGTTCCGCTGAGTCACACCACATCCTACGCTTTTTTACAAAAGTTCCTTCTGCCAGCTTAATGATTTCATCAGTATCCATTTCAAACACATACAATTCTCTGCACAGATATAAATCTCCATCTTTAAATCCAACCTCACCAATACAGTTTGCATGATTGAAACCAAAATCCTGTGCATTCACCATATAATCAAAACGCTCTGGAGTTCTGTCAAATTCTTCGATGACATAGTTTTTTAGAATCAGCCCGGCAACTTCTCCCCATTCTCCAAGCCCATACACTGCATATCCTTCTGGATCCACTTCCTTGCGCCGCAGCATACGTCTGTGATACGCTTCGTCAATAAATCGGTTATTCTCATATGTTGACTGATGCGTCAGTACATCTGGATCACTCCTGTCAAAGAACACTTTCTTAATCCAATGATGCGCAGACACCGGATTAAACGTCATCCTTATCTGATAAAATTGTCCCTCCGGAAGTTCTCCTCTGAGTCGGTCATCTATAATTTCAAAATCTGACTGTGTAAGCTCTGTAGCCTCTTCAATCCATACATCTGTCAGTTTCCCTCGCTTGAATGTAATAGACTTCAGCTTCTCTCGTTGCTTTTCATCGTTTACGCCTCTAAAAATAATCTGATTATGATTACTTTTACATTCCAAAAGCATATTGGACGAATTGATATACCAATACTTCTTATAGTTATCTCCGAACATACGAAAAATAGCACCCTGCAATTCTGCAAAAGTGCTATCTCTGTTTGTTACATCCGATTTTCTTACACACAAAAGATTCCGCCCCGGGTCATTCATAAGTCGTAAAATATAGTGCTGCGCTGTATCTACGCTCTTCCCGGACCCCGCCGACCCCTTCATCACAATGTAACGCTTTTTACTTTGGTCAACCTCTTTAAAACATGGATTAGCTTTTACTGTAATCTTCATCCAGTATCACCCTCGCCATAGTCGATTGTAATGTTCAAGTCCATGTCTGTTTCCAATTCAACTTTATCCGTAAACAAGGAATATCTTTTCCCAATAAGTTCAGCCGCCTTGATTCTATCTTTTTCTGACGGGGCTTTTTCCATAGTTCTCGCTTTGGAACAGCCTTCCCCTTGTCCTTCAACGACAATCTCCTCTGACCGGCTTTCACCTCTCATGACAGATGTCAGATATTCCATAACTTCTTTAGCATCAGCAGTTTTTTCATCGTGAATTTCTTCAAGTCGTTCATCAATATATTTTTTGACGTTAGCATTTGTTAGCATTCTGCTCCCATTTGCTCTTGCAGTTTCATCTTTTTTAACCGCTGGATACGCTGCCCGGTAAGCCCGAGTGGCATTCAAATCAATCAAGTATTCATCTGCAAATATCTTTTGTTTTTCCGTCATTCAGACTCACCACCTTCCTCTACTTAAAATTTTGCATTAGAAAAGCACCCCGGAGGGTGCCTCTTTTTTGTTTCCACTTCAAATTATAATTCTGTCCATATAAATATAATCCCGAAAATTAATATCATATTTATAATTGTAACGTAAGGAAATCTAAAAAGTGTTTTTCGAAGGCCTCTTTTTACACTTCTCCTCATTTTTAGATTTCTTTCTTTTCGCTTTACATACCTATATGCTTTTTCCTTGTTATTAAAACATTTTATAGGATTTTCTTTTCCACTACTTCTCACAAGATAACAGCTATCATCCTTTTCTTCGCAATAATAATACCCATTCCAACTACTTGGAATTACACTTCCAATATTTTTATTTACTATTTTTGCAATTGTATACAGCAAGAGAAAAATAGTGTTAAAAATAATAAATCCAACTATCAATAATGCTAATATTGGATACAATAATTCTTCTTTATTGCTAATTTCAAATATTCCATTTACAAATGACGACAAGGTTGTAATACCACCGAAAAACACAAAAATAATAGCTGAGAATAATCCGACTACCGTAATTATATTTGCATTTAAAGAATTCGAAATCTCGTCAACCTTTTTTTGAAAGCTGTCTGTTATTGAATTAAACGTATTTATTACATTTCTTTCAATTCGTTCATTACTATCTCTAACAGCGACTGAGTTACTTTTTATTCTCTCTTCCTCTAAAGCTACATGATCATATATTTTTTCTATATTTAAAATCAACTCATCTATCTTTAAATTGCTCTTCGCTTCTACAGACTCCATCAACTCTACTTTTTTATATTTTAAGAACGCTATCATATCTTCTATGTTATTCAAAATATAACTAATAGAATCTTCGCTTTCACTCATTTTATCACTAACAAATTTTGAAATCGCATGATACTGATGTCTCTGATGTTTATTATAATACTCTATAAACTTCTTTATAATTTCCTTTTTGTCGTCCTCATCAGTCAAATAATTTTCATATAAAAATAAAGATAATAACTCTATTGTCTCTTTTGTATTGTTTTGCATATTATCTCTCCGTATTAAGCGTATAGTTTTTCTGAATTTCTTCTATAAAATTCTTTAATAACTGAACACTCTATTTCTTGATTAATATCTGTGTTTTTCCACGGATCCTCTTGATGCGTTTTCTTAACCAACTCAAACGGATTTAAAATATTTTTATATGCATTCACAACTTTCTCTATTATACCTTTTTCTGGATTAACAATATCTTTCGATTCATGTATTACAATTTTCATCTGTTGAGAATCAAATATCATCTTCTTAAATGCATTTTGACGTGGTATATCGCTTCTTCCATATTCTTTGTATAATTGATATGCCTCCTCTACAACAGGACCAAATTCCCATGCAATAATTGGCTCTTCAAAGCATTTATGCCCCGATTCCACCAAAGAAGCTGCCTGTATATAATATAAAAGCTTTTGCAATTTCAAATTACTAATTGGATGATTTATATCATGAGAATAATTTATAACATATTTCGCCACCTCTATAGCCGTATACATTTCAATACCTCCTCCGAATAAAACATTCCATTTTAATTAACATATTGCTATAATACGTCAATTACATATAAAAGTCTACTATTTCCAATCAAATATTTTATTAACAATCTCATTGTAGAACATTTGTTCTGTATTTGCAATATCGGAAAACTGCACAAGAAAACGCCCTGCAACTTGTGCAGAGCGTCCTCTGTTTGTGTGAGGGGGAAACAATCAGAACCTTGTCCTAATTGCTCTAGAATAATTATATCACACTATTTTGTTTAATTGGTTTAATCTTTTAAATAACTGGATATAATTTGTGACACCCGTCCTTTGCTATATCCAACCCTTTCTCCTACCTTTTTCATTGTCAATTCCTCTATGTACCGAAGTTCGAGTATCTGCCGGTCTCTGCTATCCGGAATCTCCGCAATGAACTGCTCAATCTCCGTAATCAGGCTCTCTACTTGTTCCTTGCGTTTCTCTCGAATCCGGATCTGCTTGTTGATCTCATCCATTTCTTTCGGCTCGTCCATCAAGACGCTTGTCCGAACTTCTGTATACGGGAAGTCTTTACTGGAGCCGGTAACCTTCCCCATCACAACCGGAACATTCTCCTGTCGCTCATACAGCCTATCCAGTTTTCTGTCAATCAGCTCCAGTTCTTTCTTCAATGGACGTAGCTGACTAAGTTTTTTCTTGTCCACCGGCTATCACTCCTTTCCGTTCCAGGTACTCCAACACACTTATGCTATTCTCCGGTTCCCACGAACGGGTATCGTTTCCGATCTCTTTCAAATTGCACTGCCGTCTTGTAAAACCGGCAGTGCTCAACGCTGCAGTACATCTGCTTAAGCGCACTACACTTGCATCCACTCCGGTACCCGAAACAATCTTTCTTAACTTCATACTCTTCCATCGTCCTTTTCCTCCATCTGCCGGCTCTGGACTCTTATCATCTCCGCTGCTGCATACGGCTTATGCTGCATATGTCTCTTTGCAGATTCAGACGGCTCATGTTCCGCCATCTCTGCATGCTCTATCTGCCGGATGATATCCGCTTTCTTTATTTGTTCATTTTCCATTGTTCTGCTCCTTTGGTTGATATTGTTCTGGAAGTGGTTGCCATGCTATTACCTTCGGATTTTTCCATTCCGGATAATTCTCTAAAATCCAGCCCTCCCCATTTACATATGTAGCTAATTCAAAAGCATTATCAAACCATATATTTTCTGTCACTTTCCCACTTACTTGCGCCAACACTATTTCCTCACAATCTTCTGGCAATTGCTCTTCCACCGGAATCCACCCTTGATAGCGTTCTAGCATCCCGATCACTCTTTTTTGCTCATTTTCAGATTCGCAATGTATTGTGACGTCGTAAGTATCATCATAATCTTCTGCTACTCCATCCTCGTTGATTGTAAACATTACGTAGTCATCATTGCCATGAACATTTGCATCCTTAGCTTCGTCCATGTGTGAACGGATAAACTCTGTTGCTTCTTCAATTCCTTGTACAATATATGTACATTTATCCTCTCTGTTTCTTCTTTGATACTCAACGATATCGTCAAGATCGCATTCGTATACATCTTCTGTATATTGCTTTATCTCTTCCAAAATCTTCTCTAGTACGTTCTTCATCTGCTTCTACCTCCAACAAAACTATCGCCTGTATTCTATAAACTTATCTGTTCCAGGAAATTTCACACGAATTTTATAAGGTTCACCATTCGGAAGTATAGAAATTGGATGGTATTTTCCGATAATCACAGCTTTTTCTAATAACTTATGATTTTTCTCACACTCTCTTGCCTTTTCTTCATCCGCATAGTCAGTATTGCATATTTCACAAGCATATAATTTCTTTACTCTCATCAATCCACCTCCAACAGTTCAAAATATTTTTCCAAATGCTCTTCTGAAATTTGGAATAATAATTTACTTTTCCATCACTTCCTCAAACAATTGCACATAAATTAATGATTTTAAACATTCTATCGCTTTTCTAACTTTCTTTTCGTCCATCTTCCACCTCTAAAATCTTTTTGAATATACTTTCAAATATCGGCACAGGTATCGAATTACCAGCTTGCTTGTACAACGCTCCATTCAAGCATCCTTTCTTCCCTGGATTTGCTTTTAATGCAGCTTCAAAGTCTTCATCTGTATAGCCTTGCAATCTCCAACATTCGCGTTCTGTTAGATATCTATATTTACCGTTTCCTAAGTCAACAACACCGCTGTTAGGATATCTCATCTGCTTACAAGTTATCGACATCGCATAATCTTTTATAATGTCACATTCTCTACTAAATGGAGTCCCTTTTACGCCAATTCTTTTTAACATGCTTGGTTGTGTTACAATGTATTTCCTGTCAACATCCGGTTCTAAAAAATCTGTTATCGGTTTCATGCTTTGCTTTTCAAACTCTGAGAAATCTATCTTTTTCTTTCCTAAGTAGCTGATCGTGAAATAACGTTGTCTTGCTTGCGGTAACCCAAACTCTCTCGCATCCAGAAGCTCGAAACTGCTCGCATATCCCATTTTCGACAACTCGTTCATGTATCTTTCATGGTTATGCACCATATACTTGCTACGAACATTCTTCACATTTTCCCAAATAACATATCTCGGTTTCCATTCTCCCATGTTTTTGATTATGTTAATCGTCTCCCACATCAAGCTACTTCGTGTCTCACTGCCTTCATCAGCGCCTTTTTGCTGCCCTGCAATACTAAAATCTTGGCAAGGTGAACCATGTATAAGAATATCCGGCTTTAGATTCCAACCAACTACATCTTGTGTTTTATACGCTAGCTCGTTCGCAAACATTGCGTTATACGAACGAACCGCCTTTTCATCTATCTCGACATAGTCGATTGCTTTTATTGGAATCCCTAAGTTCCTAAGAGCACATCAGGGACTTCCAACTCCGCCAAACAGCTCTAGGATTTTAATTGTTTCCATCTTCCATCACCTTCTCGTAGCATTGTTTGAGTTTTTCACTGTCACATTTCCAATAATTACAGCCTGGACTCATGCCTGATAAAACACATTTTGAACACGATTTCTCAGCGCAATATAATTCTAACTTACCAATCATTTCTTCTCTTGTCGGTTCAATCTCAATCTTCTCGCCAGTCAGTTCTTCTAATTTCTGTCGCATTTCTTCGATGGTCATACGTTTGGTTTCTTTGCGCTCCCAAATGAGTTCAAGGTTTTCGTCATGAAATAGATCATCTAATTTATGTACACAATCATTACTTACTTTAAAAACTCTAACAATGTCATATAATTTATAGTGATATTTACATTCTGTTAAATCATCCCCGTATCCGTTTAAACTGTTGTAACCACTATTTCTTATAGCTCTATTTCCAAGCACGAGGTATCTTTCTTTTCCTCTTGTTTCAATCACCATACCATCTTTCAAATCTGCTTTTGTAAATTTATCCATCATTTCTCTTCTACCTCCATTTAAGTTTCTGTCCGCAATAATCGCAGTGTTTCATGTTTCCTCGCACGGTTCCTCCACAATTTGGACAGTGACCTGTTTTACTAAATACATAAGTGTTATTGGCTGTAATGCTTACTTTCTTCGGCGTTGCCAACTCTTCCAACTCCGCAAATCGTTTAGCTGCTGCCACTCTTCTTCCTTCGCCTTTATCCAGGATCACCGGCACTCCTGCGTGGTATTCTGTAAATCGTTCCATTATTTCTTCTCCTTTCTCACGAATCCTTTTAAGATATTCACCCCTGTTTCTTCAAACAGTGCCTCGTTAATCAAGATGAAATAATCTTTATCCTTTTCCGCATATTGCAATTGTTGCGTTGCAAAATCAATAAATCTTAAAATTCTGCGCTTTGAATACCCCTCGTATCTATGAAGATAATCTGCTGTTATTAGGAAAAATAAATCCATTGCATTTCTCACATCTTGATTAAACTTTTCGTCTTCTTTCTGTTTCTCTATTCGCTTATGCGCTTTGTTCGCCCAGCTCATCTACTCTTCCTCCCAGTACTCCACTGTATACTCCATCTGCTTTTTGTTGCTTGATTCCGGAATCTGCTGTCTGCCGATTCTGACAGAGTATCCAGCCTTTAATAACAACGTTGCTATCTTAATCCGGTCTTCCTCGTTCCACTGTGCAGAACCTTTCCGGATACTCCTAATCACATACCTCATTGGTTACAAAACAATACTGTTGTTACAAAAATATCGTTGTAGTTACACATCTGTTTGTAACCGTAAAATAACGTATTCATAAGGTTTATAAGTGTTTTTTATATCCGGTTACAAAGTTACACGCCATTTCTCGCGTATAGAGAAGAAAGAATATATATACATATATTTCCTATTCTATATATGAAAATCGATTGTAACTTTTGTAACTTGTAACCATGTTCACTTTATTTGAACGGCAATTCTTCCTGTTCTGCATCATCCATCGGTTCAAATCCATCCTTGTCCATTAGGTCATTCAACTGCAGAAATACGCAGCGAACAGGCTTCTTTCCGAACTTCTTCACCTTCGTCATATTCTTTCCGTCTGTCTGGATTACCCCTTGCTTGTCCGCCCAGTTCATGAATGCCTTGTACGAGAAATTTCCGTTGTTACACAGATCCTTTACTGCCTGTGGATACATAATGGCGTAACCTTTTTCAATGATCCCCCACTGCTCAATATTATTTGCATCATCAAATCTTTGCCTGTTCATATTTATTTTATCTAGCAAATACCGGTAACAACGTTCATGCTCCGACAGTTCATCCTTATCCACCAGAACCTTTACTGCATCCTCAACGCTTATGTATTCCTCATCATAAAAAATGTAATCTGTAGCAATCTTATCCGCCAATAACACAACTGACATGGAGATGCTTTGCTTTTGCATCTTATCAATACTGTAAATTTCTCTCTGAATATCTTGCTGCATCTTCCTAAGTTCCTCTTCTCCAATCGACTGCAATACCTTTACGAATCGCCGTCCAGCAAATCCATAATTCTTCTTGACTAATTCTGCAGTATACTGCGGATCAGCATATACATGCTCTCCACATTCGATTTCAAGGATTCGGTTAATCGCTCCGCCTTGAGACACATAAGATGCTAACGGCCGCTCCCCGTTAGTCAGAATCGCATTCTTCCACCGATTTTCTCTTCGGATTCCCAGTTCTTTGTTAGAACGGCTCTTTCCTTTTCCGGAACATAGGTCATATACTACACCCTCAAAATTGTCTCGAATACGAGAACTCACTTTACTGGTATCATCCAGCATCATAGGTAAATGATTCAACAAATCTGCACGAATCTCTAACTGCGTATCTGTTGTCTTAAAGTCGCCAATATATTGATTGTCTGCCGGATTTGCCCATACAGATGCTGCCAGCATCATAGAAACAGATTTTCCTCCTTCTGTTTCGCCCCACAAATCCACAATGAACGGCAGAACTCCCAACTTGCCCACTAGTACGCTCGCAAAGGATGCTGCTATAGAAAATTTAATTTCCACGCTTCCGGTTTGCCTGAGTTCTCTCACATGTTCCAGCCATATATTCCAGTTTCCATGCTCCCGGATACTTTCATATACCTGTGTAAACTGCAAATCTCCGTCAAATACAATATCGGAATCATAAGGAATAAATCCTTCACCTATCCACCCTAGTTTAGAGCTTGACTGCTGCACCGGTATGCTATCATCATTCAAATTTTCTACATCAGATAAATACTTAACAAGCAGTTTTGCATTCTCAGACGTAACAGACACGCCTAGCTTAGACAGGCTGACAATCTTACTGGCAGAAGAAATAATATCCTTCTGCACAGTAATTTCTCTCCATGCATGATTTCTCTTATATGCCAGACGTATCTGCTCTTCGCCAGTTTCCAGATTCTTTAAACGTCCAATCGGGAGGATTGGATGATAGCAGCATATTACATCATTTGAATAATCCTTACTGAATATCCGGATTCCATCATCCGAACACATCCATGAGCCACATTTCATTGCATCATACTTTCCTGTGAAATTCGTCCAATTCTCCAACAATGTTCTGTTCTTTTTCTTATTGGTTTCTTTCTCTGCTTTTTCAAATGCCTTCACCATCGTATCAAATTGCCCTTTTACACCAAGTTCCTTTGCTCGATCCTGGAATGATAATAGTAGCTGCGCTCTTTTTATCGCATCTTCCTGCTCAAAAATCTCAATAAAAACCTCTTCTGCAAGAATTTCTTTTTTGTCATATTCTATTAAATTTTTCATGCCTTCAATCCATTATCCCTCCGTTTCATTTAGTATTTCATGCATATATAACTGATATTGCAATGCATTGTAGCAATCCGCCCATGCATCTGAAAAAGGCTCTGATTTTCTATACCATTCTCTGTATATATCTATCAGATCATTGTTTAATCTCCGCTTTTTTTCTTCAGCTTTTCGTTGTTTTTTTCTTACTTCCTGCTCTTTTACTGCGTGATATCTCGATATTTTATCCCGAAACGTCTCTTCTTTATACGTTCCACCCAGACTTAAAAACACTTCTCGAAAACTCTGGTTCTCCATATCCATAATAAAACTGAAGATATCTCCACTGGCACCACATCCAAAGCAATAATAAGAATCCTTATATATCTTCATGGATGCCGTTTTTTCCTTGTGAAATGGGCATGAAATAAACCCGCTCCGGTTTGGATGGAATCCATACCGTTCAACAATATCTCGCATGCTATACATGCTTTTTATTTCATCACTCGTCATAACTTTCACCGCTCAATATCCGGATAATCTCGCTTCCAGTCTGTTCTTTATCACAAAACAAGAACTTGCATCCGTATTTTCGCTCCTGTGTACGCAGAATCTTGTATAGAACTTCTCCAGTCATTGCCTTTGTTTCGATTTCCTCCCATTGTCCACTGTCTTGATTCTTCCTACGTTTCCATCTCCGTGGATTTTCCCAGAACACAACATGCTCCAGCCGTTCAATGCCTTTCCCATGTTCCACTAAAAAAATAATCTGAATTCCATTTTCTTTTGCGAGAATCAGCTCACGTCGGAATCGATCATGATCCTGGCATACATTGCTACATAGTTCTGACAGATTCTGCTTTCTGTCAATAATCAGCCGAGGATTATCGTAATTCATATAATCCCCGACCATCAACTTCGATACCGGATGTTTCACGCCTTGTCGGTCAAATTCCTCAACAATCTTCTTGATTGCCCTGGCTTTCTCACGACTGTCTATTTGTATCACCAATATTAATCACTCCTAGTTAAACGGAAATTCTTCATCTATTCCATCCGGAATGTTCATGAATCCATCATCCTCTGGGCCAAATTCACCAGTGGAATCATTTGTGTTTCCATTGCTGTCCTGTGTTCCCTGCGACGCTGCCCTACTCTCTGCAAACCCAACCTGTTCGGCAACAACGTCTGTCGTGTACACCTTATTGCCTTCCTGATTCGTATAAGAGCCGGTCTGGATTCTTCCAGATATTTCAATCTTCATCCCCTTTCGGAAGTATTTTTCTATAAACTCCGCTGTTTTACCGAATGCAACGCAACTAATAAAATCAGCTGTCGGTCCACCTTCCTGCTTATATCTCCGATCACACGCAATCGAGAATCTTGCAATGGAACTTCCGCTATCTGTGTACCTAACTTCCGGATCTCTTGTAAATCGACCGGTCAAATTCACACTATTCATTCGTACCCTCCTGTTTTACCGATGTTCTCGTCAATTCGAATTTTTTCATTACAATCTTAAACTCATCCACCGTCATATCTTCAATCTTCTTCGCTTTTACTGCCCTCATTGAAAGAATTGCTTTATCTGTTACTTTAGTTCTATCTTGCTCTGCCCTAATAGTTTTAATCATTGCCTCCGTAATCTTCTGATTTCCCGCCGGCTGCTCTGGGTCATTCTTTTGTGTTTGACTTTCCGGGACGGGTTTTCCTGCTTGAGACTGTTTTGGTGTACCTGCTGGTTTTTCCTGTTCGCCTTTAGCTACTGATGCTTTATCTGCTACTTCTTCCGGTCGCTCCGCATCTGGATCATCCATATCTTCTGTTGGAATGCAGAATGTCTGAAAACAGGCATATTTAAATGCAACAGACATTGCCTTGTTAGTTGCCTTATCTCCGGTGTCCATCCCTTCTCCAACAACTGTGCATTCCAAACAACTTCCATCCTCTGTATAAAATTCATATCGAATTGTACAGATAGAGTGATTCATCTGCGTTCCATTTTTAGAAGTTTTTACTTCTCTTACAATTTCCTTAATCTCAGGAACAACAAATACCTTGTTTTTTACCATCGCAGGATGCAGTGCATTCATCACATCATCAATTCCGCGAAATTTATAACTGCCAAAATTTGATTTGCATGTTTTATCTTTCGACACTGCACCAATATCTTTCATAACGCCAAGGATTGCAGCATAAATCTTTGGTTCTGTTCTACCAATTGGACTGTTTCCCATTACTCATCCTCCCTGTCGTAAACAATCAGCTCCTTCTCAATGGACTGCAGTATGATCTCACTCGCCACTGATCGGATGCTCTTACCGGATTCACTGGCTACCTCTACCAATGCACTGTATGCCTCCGGTTTGAGTTTGATTGTTCCCTGTTCATTTAATGTAATCCGTTTTGCACGAATATGTATCTTTCCATCGCCCATCATGCTTTCACCCTTTCAAAGAAAATTCCCAGACTGTCCATTGCAACTTCCAACTCTTCGATTTCTTGTGCTGTTGCAACAACACGATAATAAACAAATTGCGTAGATGGTGTAACAAAAGGCATCTCTGCTTCAGCAGCCTCTGACATGATTACGCTATCATCAAATCCTTCTTTAATTTCCGAATCACATTTGAACGCTTCCTCTTCTGTTTCTCTACGGATACGTTCTTCTCTTTCAATTGCTTCACGTTCTGCAGCTCTGGCTCTTTCAATCTCAGCTTGTCTCTGTCGCTCCTCTTCCTGCCGGCGCCGTTCTTCTTCACGCCTCATGATCTCCTGTTTCTGCTTTTCATAGTTGTTAATGTATGTAACAGCTTGCACAGAATCATGCGTATTTTTATAGATTTCCAATGCTTTTGCCACAGCATCTGACTGCATTCCACTAATCATAGCAACCGCAGCCTGCGCCGCTTTCACTTCACTTACAATATCTTCTTTGATAGATTTCATTGTCGTAGTGGCATTCTCCCATTTTGAAGAGTAAATGCTGCTAAGCGACAAGTATTCTTCCATGTCCTCAATAAGCTCTGTATAAAGTTCTTCAATCTTCGCTCTCTTCTCTTTTTTGCGCCTTTCTTCGAACTCTTTCAATTGTTCGTCAATCGCATTGATCGGCTTATCCACCTTGGCAGACAACGCCTTCATATTAGTTTCAAATACATCAAGTGGCTTATTCCACTCTTTCTTGACAACCTTGCGCTTGTCCTCAATCTCTTTCTTCAGTTTACGAAGTGACGCCACCTCGCCTTTGGCAATGTCTTTTGTTTCTTCCGTAAAAACTGCTCCGTCATATTCTGCCAGTCTGGCATCCAGAGCTGTATTCAGTTCTTCAAAATTCAGTTCAATTGTTCCTGGGTTTTGCATCACTTTTAATTCTAATTTTTCCATTTCATTTTTCTCCTGTCATTAAATCTAAAAAACTTAATATTAATTCATATCCGGTTATTTCTTCTTCTGAAAATCTACAAATGCCAGTCAAGTGATTTTCGACTTTACGATAAATATCAGCTGCAATACTTGTTACAATCTCAGAAGGTTTATAATCCAACTCATTCTCCTCACATACAGCATTTGCTCCAAGCCCTATTAGCATCTTAATATCACTTAATGTAAGGCTATATTTTTTATCTTCCATCTCTTTACAAATCCTCCTAAATCTCTTAAAATAAACTTGTCTTATTTTCAGAGTGCATAAGGGTTGCCGCCCTGTATATGCGCTCTATTTTTATGCTTGTGCGATGTAAATCGCAACCATTCCCAGAAACACCAGGAATCCTTTTAGCAAATATATCGTTGTCTCTCTATCGCTCACGCCAACATCACCCCCACAATTCCTACCAGCAGTACTAGATATATCCCCATTAAAATACACAGAAGAATAATAATAGTCTTTAGTGCCTTATCTCTCTTGTGCCTGGCTAATAAGATTTTAAACTTTCTATCTTCCACGCTTGTCCCTCCTTCCCCGCCCATCAGGCGGTTTTCTCCACTTCGTAGTTTCTTTCGAGTAAAACTCTTTCGTTTACACTGTTTGCAAAACTTTCTCTGTCTGGTAGGTCTTTGATTTCGACCTCTTTCCCATTTACAATTACAATATTTTTTATCGTCACTGACACCACCTCTCTAAACTCTATGCAATACTGTTTGTACTTGTTGCGTTGTCCTTGATAATCTCCTTTCTCTTCTGTCCGTATTATTGGACAGCTAATCTGGTACGCTACTCTAGGAAGTATTCGATAGATTCAGCTCCCAATATCCTCATTCTGTTCAGTAAAGCCAGTTCTTTATAAGTGAACTCCATGCAATCACCTCTTTCTTTTCTGATTCATTGAAATATTTTTCAAATTATGATAAAATTCTTGACATCAAAAAAAGGAGCTAAACTATGTTAAGTACCATTGCAGATATCGCTGGAATACTCAGTTTTTGTATGTCTATCGTTTTATTCATCCTATCTCGTAGTCTATTTAAAAATGCTACCGAGCAGCGTAAAGAATACAATTCAGAACGTTTAGACATTCAGTCTGACCTCATATCATTACGTGACAATATTTGGGAAGATAATCTTGACAATCTCAAAATACGAAGCAAATTACGTCAAGCCCTTTATTCCTATCGTAATAGGTATTGGTTTATTGCCTTTCCGTTTCGTTTGTTCCACATTCAGCGGAGTTTGCATTATATAAAGAAACCGATACCCACCCACAAAAAAGAAATTTTATGCAATCATATTGATTATTTGATTGGAAATATGGACAAAAAGGAGATTGTAAATAATGACCACTAACACTTTAACTTTAATCAAACATCTTATTGAACGCACAAAAGATGACAGCTTAATCTGGAATAAGTGCTCCAAAGCAAATATTGAATTAATGCCTGTTTATACTTCTCCATTTACTGGAAGTGCAGTATCTTTAGCAGTTTCCGCTTTGAACAAACAGATTCTTATTGAAGAAGAAAGTTATGTGTGCAATTATAATAATGGGCACTTCTTCCTACTCCTTTACCGTAACCTTTATTCAAATGCGACAATCGAACTTAGGGCTCAAACACAAGATTCCAATACATCCAAAACTTATGCTACTTCCGCATCAAATGACACCGAAATATCTTCTCAACTAAAACGGCTTTATAATTTAGTAGATAATGCTCCTTCGTTATTGGATATAGATCAATTTGTCAAAGACTTCATTAATGATAAATAAACTTTTCAACCATACTATCAATACCTTCAAGTCCTTTTATTTCCTCGAGTAATTCATCTGGTTGCTCGAGGATTCTTTTTGCAGTAGACCTTATTAAAGTCTCTGTACTCTCCTTTTGTTTTCTAATATCGTCTTCACACTTTTCGATACGCAACAACATATCATCCCATCTTCTCCTTGGAACCCACATTTTCACACCTCACTCTCCTTTCTCTTCTGTCCGTATTATTGGACAGCTGTTTTGGTATGCTACTCTAGGAAGTATTCGATTGATACTCCGAAATAATCGGCTAGGATTTTGAGTTTGTCCAATTTGGGAGTGGTTATCCCATCTCTCCAATCGTATAAAGTAGCCGTTGCAATTCCAGTATCTTTCGCAACCCTATAAATTGTTTTGTTTGTTTTTAATAATAATTCATCAAATTTTTTGTACACTTTTACACCACCTTTCCGTGATAAAATATTGAAAATATATCGGAAATATGATATAGTCAAGTTACCAGCTAGATTAAACCATATTTCCGAGATACGAAATCCGTTTTATATCACGGTTTTCTTTCGTATCTCTAATATATCACGGTTTTCTTTCATAGTCAATACTGATTTATGAAATTTTTCCGTTTTATTTTGGAGGCGTAACATGTATGAAAAATTTGAAACACTTTTAAAACAAAATAATGTGACCCCATATAGGGTTCACAAAGAAACCGGTATATCCACAGCTACTCTTTCAGACTGGAAAAATGGCAAGAGTGAACCTAAAAAAGATAAAATCGAAAAAATATGTGACTATTTTGAAGTTCCTTTATCCTATTTTTATGGAAATGATGGCATCGAAGAAAAACCAGTCTTAACAAAAAGAGATACTAAGGAAATAACCGAAATGTTGAATGATATGGAAAGCTTACTTCAGCAAGATGGTCTCATGTTTGACGGAGACCCAGCTACACCAGAAGCGATTGATTCCATATTGTCTGCAATGAAAATTGGCATGGAAATGGCTAAGAAAAAGAACAAGGAGAAGTACACTCCGAAAAAATATAAAAAGGATTGATATTATGGATATTAAAAGACTGGTGGATTCTCTAGTCAGAAAGTACAACACTCGGAATCCCTTTGAGATTATCAAGAATCTTAATGTAATAGTCGTCTTCTACCCATTAAATGGAGTAAGAGGATTTTATCAGTACTTTCAACGAAACAACATAATATACATAGACGAAGCACTATCAGATAGAGAAAAATTGTTTGTCTGCGCCCATGAATTAGGGCACATGCTATTGCACAAACAGACGAATGCTATTTTCATGGATTCAAGAACACAGCTCAATACAACAAAGTATGAGTTAGAAGCTGATCGGTTTGCTGCGAATCTTATCGTGTCCGATGAAGAGATTGAGGAACACCTTGATTTTACAACATCTCAATTTTCTCGGCTTTTCGGATATTCTAAAAAACTGATAGAACTTCGAATGAGAGATTTTAATTGATATAACCCTATCGGGATTATATAACGTGGTGTAAAAGGTACAAGTGAGGAGGAAAAGTATGGAATTTACAGAATCAATCAAACAATTTTCAGAGCGTGTATCTATGCTCAAAGACACAATTTCAACCGAAGAAGCAACGAAGATGTCTCTAATCGTTCCTATGTTTCAGATTCTTGGATATGATGTATTCAACCCATTAGAATTCTGTCCAGAATACATAGCTGATGTAGGAATTAAAAAGGGTGAAAAAGTGGACTATGCTATTTTAGAAGATGGACAACCTATTATCCTTATAGAATGCAAGAGTTGTTCAGAAGCACTTGATAAGCACTCATCACAGTTATTTAGATATTTTGGCACATCTCCTGCTAAGTTCGGAATTTTAACGAATGGTATTATATATCGTTTCTATACAGATTTAGAAGAAGCAAACAAAATGGACCTCGTTCCATTTTTAGAATTGAATATGTTAAGCCTAAAAGAATCTTCTATAAATGAGCTCAAAAAGTTCTGTAAAGAAAATTTTGATAAAGATAAGATTTTTAGCACTGCAGAAGAATTAAAATACAGTTCCTTAATCAAAGGAGTATTGTCTTCTGAATTCGAATCACCTTCTGAGGATTTTGTACGTTTCGTATTAACAAATGTATATGAAGGGCAAAAGAACCAGCGCATCATAGAGAAATTTACTCCGGTTGTAAAAAGAGCATTCTCTTCTTTTGTGAATGAAATTGTGAATAATAAAATATCTTCTGCCTTATCAAAAGATACCGAAGAAATGGAAATGCAAGAAATAATAGAGCCAGAATCTACTTCAAAGGTAATTACTACAGAAGAAGAAATAGAAACATTTTATATCATTAGAGGATTATTGGCGGAAGTTGTAGATATCAACGATATCGTACACAGAGATACTGAAAGCTATTTTGGAATTCTATACAAAGACAACAACCGAAAACCTATTTGCCGAATAAATCTTGACACTAAAAATAAACAGATTCTTATCCCGGATGAAAATAAGAAATTCGAACGTTTTTATATCGACTCTTTAAATGATATTTATAAATATAAAAATCAGTTAATTGAAGTCGTTAAAAGATACTTATAGTCGCAAATGTTTAACCAACTACAACTTTTCAAATTTCAGATAAATAAAGAAAGGCATATATTATGATTGATTTTCAGAACAAAAAAGTCTTTAAACTTAGTAAATCCAAAGAAAAATATGTTCCAAACGATATAATGGAACAGTTAATTCAAGACGAGCAAATTATCGGATACTACAGTTCCATGAGAGATTATGTCGTATTCACAAATAAACGTTTGATTGCATGTAATGTACAAGGTCTCACCGGTGCTAAAAAAGACTTTACATCGTTACCATACTCTAAAATTCAAGCCTTCTCCATTGAAACCGCTGGAACATTAGATATGGATGCAGAGCTTACGCTTTGCTACAGTGGATTAGGAAATGTAAAATTTGATTTTTCTGCTGGTGGTGAAATCAAAGAAATTGGAAAAATCATATCAGCGTATGTTTTATAAGCACTCCCCTGCCCCACAGTGGGCAGGGAACAACTAAATAATGTATTTACCCAGACAACTGGGAAGGACAGCTTTCCATCTGTTCCGGAGTCTTACGGAAGAGGTGGTGTCTATGAGTACTTACGAAGAGTTCATGATACTTTTGACAGCTTGCAATTTACTTATAGCAATTCTGACTTTTACACATAGAAAATAGCCGTCCTGCTCCCTGACAAAGAATAGGACGACTATTTCAATAGTAACTTAATTATTTGCCCGGGTCGGATGGAGTGCACCCATCTTTCCCAGTTGTCTTGTTAAGTACATTATAACAAATGTACCATAAAAGTCAAGAACCGCTCCTGCGCCAACAGGAACGGCTCTGGGATATATCCGAAGATATACACCAATTCAACAAAAATATTGTATCATCTTCGGTCAGCTATCGCAATCAGAACGTTTGTTTCTTGATAGCTGTTATTTTTATACTCATTTTCCTGTCAGAGCAGGAATAGAATCAACCGAGGTGATGTCATGAAAACTAAATATTGTTATGGTTATGTTAGGGTGTCTACATCTGGACAGGAAGAACTTTCCCCAGATTCACAAGCAAAGCTATTAAAGGAATTTGCAAAGAAGAATGGGATGATTGTTCTGCAAATTTTTTACGAGCTTGGTATCTCCGGCCGAAAGGCTGATAAACGACCTGAGTTTCAAAAAATGATTGCTCTTGCCAAATCAGACAAACATCCTGTCGACTGTATCATCGTTTGGAAATTCAGCCGATTTGCAAGAAATCAAGAGGAGTCTATTGTTTATAAGTCTCTTTTGAAAAAAAAGCATAATGTGGATGTTCTGAGCGTTTCAGAGCCACTCGTAGACGGTCCGTTCGGTTCTCTGATTGAACGTATCATTGAATGGATGGACGAATACTACTCGGTCCGTCTTTCCGGTGAAGTTACACGAGGCATGACCGAAAAAGCAAAACGTGGCGGATATCAAGCCCGCCCTCCATTAGGATATAAAATCCAAGAACGTGGAAAGCCTCCCGTTATTGTACCGGAAGAAGCTGAAATAATTAAAATTATATTTGATAAATACGTGAATGAGCGGACCGGAATATTTGATATAGCACGCTATCTAAATTTGTGTGGATTTAAAACATCCCACAACAAACCATTTGAACGCAGGTCTATTGAATACATCTTGCAGAATCCAACTTACTGCGGCATGATCCGATGGAACCGCACCGTAAACGAAACAAATGAAATCCGTCCAGAATCAGAATGGATTGTCTCTGATGGTCAGCAGCCCGCTATTATCTCAAAGGATTTATTTGATAAAGCACAGAATCGATATAAAAGTGAGTACAAACCATCCGGTACCAGACCGTCCTCTACATACAAACACTGGCTTTCCGGGCTTTTAAAGTGTCCTGCTTGTGGCAGAACTATGATTGCTAAAACAGTAAATGGACAAAAAAAATACTGCTACTTCACTTGTTATGGGTACTCAAAAGGAAAATGCCTTGCAAAAACATCTGTAAGCTCGTTAAAGTTAGAACCGGCGGTACTCGCATCCATAAAAGAAGTTCTGGACACCGGCAACATCATCTACAAGCACGTTGAACCAGTACAGGAAACTTCTGTGGATCTAAACGTCATTATTACGGAGCAGTTAAGAAAGAATGCGGAAAAATTTGACCGCATCAGAGAAGCGTACCGTAACGGAGTAGATACACTTGACGAATATAAAGAGAATAAGCGCATGGTTCAGGAAGAAAAAGAGATGCTGGAAAAGCAGCTTGCAGACATAAAGCCAGCAGAACCCACTATTGACACTTCTAAAACCTCCATGTTGGAAAGGGTAAAAAATGTTTACGAAATCATAACTTCTGATGCCATAGACGATATTACTAAAAATGAAATTTTGAAGAGTGTTATAGAAAAGATTGTATACAATCGTGAAAAGGATGAGTTGAAAGTGTACTATTACTACACCCCGCAAGCCCAGTAATTTCAAGGGTTTGCGGTACTTTTGTAGGTTATAGCAAAAAGGTCATCCAATTCGGACACTGCACCCGTCTGCCATCACAATATTGTGTTAAAATTGGCTGACGCACATTGGGTCGGGACAAATAATTGCCAAACAATTCATCCACCACAGCCGAAATTGTGTCGTAGATATTTCGCTCTGGAATCCACTTATGGTCAAATGCGGTAGAGGATGTAATCGTAAAGTCATACCCTTTATTTCGATACCATTCTGTATAAACTCTGTTTAATGTAAAAGACATAATCGCCAGTACATTTGCACGAATTGTATTTTCTGGCCACGTAGCATATATTTCACTGGAAGCTACATTTTTAATGTAGTCTTTATAACGCACGTAGTAATTCTTAGCTGTCGTATCCCTCGGTGACCCGTCATGCACCACAATATATTCCGGAATGACCACCCGGCTCAAAACAATTTCTCCGGTTTCATTGGTCGGTTTGATTTCATCTTCTGCAATTTTAGAGGGATATTCTTCATATAAAGTATGCCCGGGAATCACAAAAACATCGACCTCTCCCTCCGGATTGACCGGCCGAAGACGAACATTCTGAATAGCTGTCACCTGAGGAAGAAGTTCTGTTCCCGCAATACTCATTGTCTCGTATCCAGGTGCCTGTATCCTCAGGGTATACTCTGCATATGGCTGTGCCTGTATCTTCGGATCCAAACTATATTCCAAAGGTGGTGTATCCAATTCAATTTCTTCGGTCATTCCAGAGCGATCTGTTTTCAGCTGTTCCAACGGGCGTTCTTCCGGTACCCCGGTATAAGAAATCGAGACAGATGCATCCTCCACTGGATAAGAAGTAATTTCTGATGTAACCGCAATTCGAAGTTTTCCCTTATCCGTCCCCAGTTCTGTATTCTCATTTTGTATCGTATTCATACCTTCACTGCCTCTCTAACAAGACTCTCTATCACTATATGCCGGAAATTCTAAAAAGATTAAAAAGGATTTATTAAATTACAGGAAACAAAGTTTACTTTCCCCACTGACAGACTTATAATGTTTTATTACAATCCGGATAGATTTGATTGCTTATATCACTTCTTTCCCTAAAAATCGGAGGCGTAATGAATGAAGCATTTTTCCATTTTACTAAAACAGTTTCGACATTTCCCTATTGGGAAATGCCTGTTGCTAATTCTATTGATTTATATTATCCTTCTTACAGCACCCTACCTTTCACATAAAAAAGTTCCGGATGCTTATCAGAAGAGTTTTCAACCGGATGCATGTTACAGTTCTTCCACCGGAACAGAACGTGTGGCTTATATCAATGATAACGATGACGCACTTCTTTATCGATTACATATGTTTGATCAGGCTCAGGAGGAGATTATCCTTTCTACATTTGACTTCAACGCAGACAAATCCGGAAAAGATATTCTTTCCGCACTGATTGATGCCTCAAAGCGCGGAGTTTCTGTCCGAGTCATCGTCGATGGAATGAGCGGACTGCTGGATATGCAAGGCAATCCATATTTCCAGGCCTTTGCCTCTTATCCAAATGTTTCTGTTAAAATATATAACAAGGTAAATCTGTTAAAACCTTATGATATGCAGGCAAGGCTCCATGACAAATATGTAATTATCGATCATAAAATGTACCTTCTCGGAGGCCGCAATACAGATAATCGCTTCCTCGGAAGTTATTCCAAGGCGCAGAATATTGACCGGGAGCTTTTTGTATATAATACGATTGAGTCAGAAGAATCAACTTCAATCACAGAGCTCCGCAGCTATTTCGAACGTGTCTGGAATTTAAAAGACAGCAAAGATTATCTGTGCAAAAAAATAACCTCAAAAATAGAGACTGCAAAACAAGAACTGGAAGAACATTCCGTAGATTTGAAAAAGACATTCAGCGACGCATATACGGAATGGAATTATGAAGAAATCACATTAGCAACTAATCAGGTGACTTTACTTTCAAACCCTATTGAAACAAAAAACAAAGAACCTCTTCTCTGGTATTCTTTACAGAAATTAATGGAACATTCCGAACAGGTTACAATTTATACTCCTTATATTATCTGTGGCAAAGAAATGTATCAGGGATTCTACGATTTAAATAAACTCAACATCCCTGTTGAGATAATAACAAATGATGTTTCCAGCGGTGCTAACCCTTGGGGATGTACCGATTATCTAAATCAAAAAGAAAAAATTTGGGATACTGGTGTAAAAGTATACGAATTTATGGGTGGGCATTCCTGCCATACGAAGGCTTTCTTGCTGGATGACAGAATGAGCATCGTAGGGTCTTATAACTTCGACATGCGCAGCACTTACCAGGACACAGAACTCATGCTTGCCGTGGATTGTCCTGAACTTAACGCCATCATTCGGCAAGAGGTGGAATATGATAAAACCTGCAGCAAAATCATGGGACCAGACGGAGACTATATTTACGGCGAACACTATAAACCGAAAAATCTCACATTTGGAAAGCAGCTCTTTTATGCTGTCCTGCGTGTCATAACCGTACCATTCCGAAGATTCTTATAAATAAAACGCTCCCTTTCAGGCAGCAAATTTTATAATTTCATTTACCTGCCCAAAAGGGAGCGTTTTATTTATTTCTATCCTATGCCAATGAATACAACTTCAAGAACTCCTGTCGTTCTTCCAAATCCATCTTCACAAAATCCGTAAACTCCACATCAACCTCATACATTGGCTCTCCACAGCAGATTGCTCTACTCCGCTTATTTGTATAATGATATTTCTTACATTTTATGCAGTAAAATACACGCATCATTTGCGCTGTTCCTCCTGTCTTCTCTCTACGTATCTGTTTTAAAGCAATTTCATGATGTCATTATACATCACAACAACCATTAAAATCATTAAAAACGCAAATCCCGCAAAATGAACCATTCCCTCTTTTTCCGGCGGAATCCGCTTTCCACGAATTGCTTCTAAAATCAAAAAGACCAGCCTGCCTCCATCTAGCGCCGGAATCGGAAGAAGATTCAGGATTCCAAGGTTCGCTGTCACCAGAATGCAAAGATTCATTAGATTCAGAATCACACTCTTCAGTCCATACTGGATTGAATTTTGGTACGCATCATCTACTACATTCGCAATCCCTACCGGACCCGATAAGTCTTTGATTCCCACTTGACCTGTCACCAGCATTTTCAAAGATTCAAATGTATAATCAATCCAATATTTTACTGTATATGCTCCATATTTTAAAGAACCGAAAAATCCCGTTCTGGTATACTCTGACGGACCTGCAATTCCAAGCCTTGGAAAGACATCCTCTTTCAGCTGTCGTGGTTCCAGAAGTACAGTTCTTTCCTTTCCCTCTCTGGAATACGTAATTTCCACAGGATCTCCATCCGTATTTGTAATATTTTTCAAGCTGATTTCTTCCCACAAATGAATCCGTTTCCCATCAATTTTAGTCACCAAATCTCCGGCCTGAATCCCTTGTTCTGCAGCTGCATAGCCTTTCTCCACACCGGTTATAACAGGAGCCACATATCCGATCCACACAGTCATAATCACGCAGAGAATCCATGCTAAGATCAGATTAAACAACGGGCCTGCCACGATCACCGACATACGCGCCCATACAGATTTGCTGTTAAAACTGCCCTCCGACAAATCATCCGCATCATCTTCTCCCATCATGCAGGCACCGCCAAACGGCAGCAATTTGATAGAAAACTTTGTTTCTCCAATCTGCTTGCCAAACAGAGTCGGTCCTAGCCCAAGGGAAAACTCATCCACTCGGATTTTATTTGCCTTGGCTAACAAAAAATGCCCCAGTTCATGTATGATAATAATTGCACTGAACAAAAAAATTGCCAATATAATACCCATTCAATTTCCACCTTTACTATCTTTCTTTCACTTTTTTATCAATATAAGCATACACATTCTGCTCCGTTTTCAGAATTTCTTCTAAGGTCGGACATTCAATCTTCTTATGCTGTTCCATGCATTCCTGTATCAATGCCGGAATCTGCATATATCCAATCTTCCGTTCCAAAAACAACGCTACTGCCTTCTCATTTGCCGCATTGAAAACAGTCGGCAGTGAACCACCGGCACGCCCGGCTTCAAAAGCAAGCCTTAATCCGTAAAATGTGTCCATATCCGGTTTTTCAAATGTAATCTGTGACAACGTTCCAAAATCCAGACGCTCCCCCGGAAGATATCTTCGCTCCGGATAATACAGTGCATACTGAATCGGCAGTTTCATGTCCGGCGTTCCCAATTCTGCAATAATCGCCCCGTCTTCATACTCTACCATAGAATGAATAATACTTTGAGGCTGAACCACAACTTCTACCTGATCAATATCTACATCAAAAAGCCATTTTGCCTCAATCACTTCCAAGCCTTTATTGACCATCGTCGAAGAGTCAATGGTAATCTTTCTTCCCATTTCCCAATTTGGATGTTTTAATGCATCTTCCACCTGAATGTGTTTCAAATCTTCCCTCTTCTTTCCTCGGAATGGTCCTCCGGAAGCTGTCAGAAGTATTTTATGAAGTGCCTTTCTCTGCCCGCCCTGTAAGGATTGAAAAATTGCACTGTGCTCACTGTCAACCGGAAGAATAGATACACCATGTTCCTTTGCCAAAGGCATAATGATATGCCCCGCTGTAACCAATGTTTCTTTGTTTGCAAGCGCAATGTCTTTTCCTGCTTTGATGGCTTCAATAGTTGGACGAATACCAATCATTCCGACAATCGCCGTTACCAGAATTTCCGCCTCCGCTATCACAGCCACTTCCAGAAGTCCATCCATGCCATATACAATATCCACATCCAGATCTCGTACATTTTCCCGCAGTTCTTTTGCTTTTTCCTCTGTCCAAACCGCTGCCAGCTTTGGATGAAATTCTCGAATCTGTTCTTCCAGAAGTCGGATATTATTCCCTGCTGCTAAAGCCAAGATTTCAATATCTCCATTTTCTCTCACCACTTCCAATGTCTGTGTACCGATGGAACCGGTAGACCCTAAAATCGCTATCTTTTTCATATGCCATCCTCTTCTCTACAATAATACAGCCAGATAATAAATGATCGGCGCTGTAAAGATCACACTATCAAACCGATCCAAAATTCCTCCATGTCCCGGTATGAGCTTTCCGTAATCTTTGATATTATAATTACGTTTGATTGCAGAAGCTGCCAAATCTCCAATCTGGGAAATCGCTCCTCCAACAGCTCCAATAATTGCAAATTCAAGAATCGATGCACCTGCATTGCCCCAGCGATTGATAGCCAGTGCATACAGCACTCCAATCAGTGCAGCTCCGACAATACCACCGATGCCGCCCTCCACAGATTTTTTCGGACTCAAAACCGGCGCCATCTTATGCTTTCCGATCAACATCCCCACACAATAAGCGCAGGTATCACAGCCCCAGGCACAGATAAATACGAGCCACACCGTAAATACTCCTCCTGGCAAGAGTCGAATCCGATAAATGTAGGACAACATAACAGCCACATAGAAAAACCCAAAAAATACCGCCATCAACTGACTAGGATGATATTTAGGATAGGCAAATACCATCGCTGCCATAAGACAGATCAAAAATGTCATAAACAGCATGACAAACCAATCTGCCAGATTACCAGGCAACGTGCCCATCCCACTGACCAATATCAAGGCATAATACAAAAGTGCAAAGACGTATCCGATTATTCCCAGAGCTTTATTTTCCACATGGAAGATCTGATACAATTCTCTCAGTCCTATCATACTGATTGCCGCTACAGTTACAAACAATACCGGTCCACCCATGATCAATGTAACCAATGCAATGAACACAAGCAGTATTCCACTCAACAGTCTTGTCTTAAACATCCTGCTCCTCCTTTATTCCACCATAACGTCTGTCTCTACTATTATACTGTTCAATTGCCCGGATCAATTCCTCTTTTGTAAAATCCGGCCATGGAACATCTGTAAAATAAAATTCTGAATATGCAAGCTGCCAGAGGAGGTAATTTGACAATCGCTGTTCCCCGCTCGTACGTATTAAGAGATCCGGATCCGGAATCTCTGCTGTATCCAGATAGGTTGTATAAAGAGTCTCATCTATTTCTTCTGGTTTTACTTTTCCTTCCACACAATCCTCTGCCAACCGTCGTACTGCGCGTACCATCTCATCTCTGCTCCCATAATTCAAAGCAATGGTAAAATTCAATCCGTTATTGTTTTTACTGGCTTCTTCCAGCTCCTCGATTCGTTTCTTAATGTCATCATCTAATGCAGCCTTATCTCCAATCACACGAACCTTCATATCATTTTTCTCCGCCGTCTTTAAACAGGTTTTCATATAATTGCGGAGCAATTTCATCAATGCATCCACTTCTGACTTTGGACGGTTCCAATTTTCCGTAGAAAAAGCATATACTGTCAAATATTTAATTCCAAGACGCCACGCCTCCTCGCAGATGCGTTCAACATTCTTACTGCCCTGTGCATGACCATAATTTCTCGGCATTCCTTTCGCCTTTGCCCAACGACCGTTTCCGTCCAATATAATCGCAATATGCTGTGGCACATTCATACTTTTATCCTCCTATGATAATACGAAAAGGGGACTAAAAGAAGTCCCCTCATCATCCCACTTTTCTTTTAAACAGTCATAACCTCTTTTGTCTTTGCTTCTACTGTCTTATCTACTTCTTTGATATACTTGTCTGTCATCTTCTGAAGCTGATCTTCCAGATCTTTGATACCATCTTCGGAAATCTCTCCACCCTTTAACTTCTTAAATGCATCATTTCCATCACGACGAATATTACGGATTGCAACCTTGGCTGCCTCTCCCTTTTTCTTAACATCTTTTGCCAGTTCTTTTCTTCGTTCCTCTGTAAGTTCCGGGAAAATCAATCGAACAGAAGAACCGTCATTTGTCGGATTGATTCCAAGATCTGATACCAGAATCGCCTTTTCAATTGCTTTCAGCATACTTTTCTCCCAAGGCTGAATCTGAATCATACGTGCCTCCGGTACGGAAACATTTGCCACTTGCTGAATCGGTGTCGGTGATCCATAATAATCAACTACAATCTTATCCAACACATGCGGATTTGCACGTCCTGCACGAATCGCCCCCAGCTCTCCCTCTAAACTGTGCATTGTTTTTGTCATCTTCTCGTCATATACTTTTAACTTCTCATCCATTTTTACTTCCTCCTTCTATGCTGTCTCTATATAATTTATACCGTCACTTTAGTTCCGGTAAACGTACCGCTCATAGTCTCTACGATACTGTTCTCTTCATTCAGCCCAAATACCAGCATCGGCATCCGGTTCTCCAGACAAAGAATCGATGCAGTCAGGTCTACTGCTGCCAGTTTCTTGTCGATTACTTCCTGAATGGAAATCTCATCATACTTTTTCGCTTCCGGATTTACCTTTGGATCACTGTCATAAATACCGTCAATTGCTTTTGCAAGCAGCATTGCATCTGCTTCAATCTCTATCGCACGAAGCACTGCTCCTGTATCTGTTGAAAAATACGGATGTCCTGTTCCACCGGCAAAGAAGATTACCTTCCCCTCTTCTAAAGCCGCAACAGCCGCATCTTTGGAAAACAAAGTAGTAAACGCTCCACATGTAAACGGTGTAAAGATCTCCGTTTTCATTCCTACGTGCCGGAAAATATCAGACACATAAATACAATTCATAACTGTAGCAAGCATTCCGATCTGATCTGCCTTTGTACGATCAATCGTTTCACTCGTACGTCCTCTCCAGAAATTCCCGCCGCCAGTTACAATTGCGACCTGAATCCCCTCTTCTGTTAACTTCTTCACCTGCTCTGCAACGCCAATACAGGTAGCCTCATCAAAACCAGTTTTCTTATCTCCTGCAAGAGCTTCTCCGCTTAACTTCAGCAATACTCTTTTCATATTATTCTATCCTCCGTATCTGATCTGTAAGATGCACTCTTAAAATTCGTACAATCTAAAAGGAAGTATAACATAACTTTTCCATTTTGTCATGTACATATCCGGCATCTCTTTCATCTGTCATCGTTGTCAGCCGATCCCCTGCCATCAACTTTGTTTTTCCTTTCGGAATCATCTCTTTTCCATTCCTCTCTAACGCAACCAGCAGACAATTATCCGGCCAAGTAATCTCCTGGACGGTACGCCCTTCCAACACAGAATCCGCCATGATCACAAAAGAACTGAGTACCTTTTGCGAACCTGCGTGAATCTCCGATTCTACTTTCTTCTGTTTTTTCAGAATCCGTTCCAAAAGACTTTCATAAATCGGTTCTGACCGGAACAAAGTTGCTACAATATAAGCCGTGATTGAAACAATACTCAGAGAAAGCATCTGACTGACAGAGCCAGACATTTCAAATAATAAAATAATTCCCGTAATAGGCGCTCTTACAATCGAAGTAAAAAAACCTGCCATTGCAAGCAGCACAAAATTGTTCAGATATATCTCAGGAAGTCCAAAATACACACTTCCAATCATAGAAAAAATCCCACCGATCAAAGCGCCGAGAATTAGTAGCGGAAAAAAGATTCCGCCCGGAGCTCCTGAGCCGAAACTGACTGCCGAAAACAAAAATTTTACAACCAAAGTCAGCACTGCAATCTTCAGAACCATTTCCCCATTTGTCAATGTCTCAATCAGATTGTGTCCGCTGCCAAGAACAGAAGGCATCACCAATCCCAGTATACCCGCCGCCAAAAAAGCAATGAGAATCCGTCCGGTTTCATTCAGCCACTTTGGTTTCTTATATAATTCCTGTCCTTTCAACATTGCCCAATTATAAAATACACCTGCAACACCAACGATCACACCAAGCACGAGCAGCATCCAATACTCACTCTGAGGCAGAAAATGCTCCAATTGAAACTGAAAGACTGGTTCCAGTCCAACAAAATGAGAGGCAATAAAATCAGCTGTTACCGATGCCGTCATAACCGAAATCAACACAGACACCGAAAAGCCTTTGTGGATTTCTTCGACCGCAAAAATAATTCCAGCCAGAGGTGCATGAAATGCCGCAGCAAGTCCTGCACTTGCTCCACATGTCATCAAATAACGTTCCTCTGTCTTACTGCGGTCAAGAACTTGTGAAATCCCCTTTCCTGCCATCGCTCCCAGCTGTATAGACGGGCCTTCACGTCCCAGGGACAGACCGCCAAGCATACACAAAAAGCCACCAAAGAATTTAGCAGGCAGCACTCGTTTCCAATTTTGCTTTAACTTTCCGGTCACTTCTCCTTCTACTTGCGGAATCCCGCTTCCCGAAATCATAGGTTCCCACTTCACCATCTTCCCGACAATTACTGCAAATAGGATCAAAACTGCAAACCACCCCAAAATTGCAAGAGGCCGTCCCTTTATATAGAGAAGGATTTGATTCATCCACTCTCCTGCATAACGTAGCGCCACTCGGTACGCAAGCACAATCAATCCACCTATAATTCCAACCAAAAGCCCTTCACCAATCAGAATAACCGGCAGCCGGCTGGCACGTTTTATCACATACGATGTATCCTTTTTCATGTTTTACCACCCCATTTTCATTCTTCATTTATTATAACTTTCACTTTCTATTCATACAACCCGGAATTTTAGATTCACTTGATTAAATTATTTTTTTGGGGTATATTTATTGACATTGAAAACTGTTTCCTTTATTATAGTTAATATATTTTCGCGCTTTAAATAGCTAAAGCATTATGGAGGGTTATAGATTATGATTATTGTATTAAAACCACATACAAGTGAAGGAAATATTTTACGTGTTGAAAACCTGATCAAGCGCCATGGACTGGATACACACACTGTCCGAGGTGCAGAAATGACAATCATCGGATGTATCGGAGATACCACTTCTGTAGATCCCAGATTATTTGAAGTAGATACGTCTGTCGATAAAGTTATGCACGTACAGGAACCTTATAAAATTGCCAATCGTGCGTTCCATCCAGAAGATTCGATCGTTGATGTCTCCAGAGTTCCAATCGGAAGAGGCCATCTAGGACTCATTGCCGGACCTTGCTCTGTAGAATCTTATGAACAGGTTCTGGAAATTGCTAAAGCGGCAAAGGCAGCCGGTGCAAACTTGCTTCGCGGCGGTGCATTCAAGCCACGTACCAGCCCTTACTCTTTCCAAGGACTTGGTCTGGAGGGACTGGACATTCTCTGCGCAGTAAAAAAAGAAACCGGACTTCCTATCGTAACTGAATTAATGTCCCCGGATTATTTGGATGTTTTCAACGAAAAGGTAGACCTCATTCAAATCGGCGCTCGAAACATGCAGAATTTCGACCTTCTCAAACAATTGGGAAAAGTCAATCGCCCAATTCTCTTAAAACGCGGGCTTAATGCTACATATGAAGAATGGATTATGTCAGCCGAATATATCATGGCATCCGGAAATGAAAATGTAATCCTCTGCGAACGCGGTATTCGTACATTTGAATCTTATACAAGAAACACTTTGGATCTGCAAAGTATTCCTGTCCTTAATCGTAAGACTCATCTGCCGGTTATCATTGATCCAAGTCATGCCGGCGGAAAATGGTGGCTTGTGGAACCTATGGCAAAAGCTTCTATCGCAGCAGGCGCCGATGGACTGATGATTGAAGTACATAACAATCCGGAATGTGCACTTTGCGATGGAGCACAATCCTTAAAACCCGAAAAATATGCAGAATTACTGAAACAGATCCGACAGATTGCTACTGTCGTTGGAAAACAGCTTTAACACGATGGAGATTTAATTATGAAACTGATCGTAAATTTAGATACAAACAGTTATCCTATCTATATAGAAAACGGGCTTCTTGCTAATGCCGGATCTTATCTCACCAACATATTTTCCGGAAAAAAAATATTGATTATTTCAGACGACAACGTCTTTCCACTCTACGGCAAGACATTGCTGTCCTCCCTCTCTGCCTGGGAATGCCACTCTCTTGTGCTTCCACATGGAGAGCCAACCAAAAGTTTCCAATCACTTCCGCAGATTTATGAGGCACTCCTAAATGCCAAGATTTCCAGAAGTGATTTGATCATCGCATTGGGTGGCGGCGTGATCGGTGATTTGGCTGGATTTGCTGCATCCAGCTATCTGCGCGGAGTTCGGCTGGTTCAGATTCCAACCTCACTGCTTGCTCAGGTAGACTCTTCTGTAGGCGGTAAGGTCGCCGTCGACCTGCCACAAGGAAAAAACCTTGTCGGAGCATTCTATCACCCAAAACTGGTGCTGATCGATCCAGAAACCTTAAATACGCTCCCAGAGCGTTATGTAACTGATGGTATGGGTGAGGTCATCAAATATGGATGCATCAAAGACGCCTCGCTATTCCAGACACTGCAGAACCACTCCTCTTTTGAGGATTTGAAAGAACTGCTTCCGGAAATTATTTTCAAATGCGTCGATATCAAACGTCAGGTTGTCGAAAACGACCAATTTGATACCGGTGAACGTATGCTCCTGAACTTTGGTCATACATTAGCTCATACATTGGAACAGTATTTCCATTACCAACGGGAAAGCCATGGAGAGGCTGTTGCCATCGGAATGTACCAAATCAGCCGTCTCAGCGAAAAACAACAACTGACGGTTCCTGGAACAGCCGATGCCATCAAATCTTTACTGATTGCTTATGGATTGCCTTATGAATGCGGACTTCCAATTGAAGTCTTATTAGATGCTATCACTTTGGACAAAAAACACCTAAACAATCAATTAAATGTAATCTTGCTGCATCAAATTGGAGATAGCTTTATTCACCCAACCACAACTGCTTTCTTCAAAGATGCAGGGAACCTCTGATTACATCACATAGTAAAAAAACGTACAGGTGGCTACGCATAAAACAGTATCAACCAACAAACTGAATTAAGGTAACTGCCGTACAGGACAAAAGTCGCTGCCACCCGTAAAACGGGTGGTTCGGCTCGCTGGGTATAACCCCTTGACCCCTGACAACGTTTCAAGGCGCCCCAGACTTTCTCTCCGTTCAAGTTACTATCGCACTTGACGCGTTGCTTATACCCCTGAAGGGGCGTTCGTATTACTTCGACTTAACCCTTAAAAGGGGCTTCATACTCTTTCACACTCAATTTATCTTGCATAATATTGTATTTTTCCTGGTCTTGGATATAACTTTTTAATTGTCGCTTCATTTAGACCTACTGTGCTAACATAATACCCCTCTAACAAAAAATGCCTATTTCCAAACTTGTACTTTAGATTTGCATGCCTATCAAATATCATAAGTGCTGACTTTCCTTTTAAATATCCCATAAAACTCGATACGCTCATCTTAGGAGGAATACTCACCAACATATGAATATGATCTGGCATTAAATGCCCTTCAATTATTTCAACTCCCTTATAAGAACATAATTGTTTTAGAATATCTCTTATGTCCATTTTTAATTGATTAGAAATTATTTTCGTCTATACTTTGAAGTGAATACGATGTGGTATTTACACATCCATTTTGTGTAAGCTAAATCGTTATTCTTTTTTGTATAACGATTTGCCTCCACCCGCATAGAGTGGTGGGTGACGGTATTTTCTCTTAGCATACCGCCGGCATTAAGCGGCTTTGCCACATCTAAATCTTACATCTATTCAGTTGTAGTTCCTCAAAAGAGTGATTTTATTATACACTACCAAACTAATGTTTGCCAATTCGTTTTTCGAAAAAATATCGAAATCTGTTGAAAAATGATTGACATTTACATATGATAAGTATATACTAATAAGATTTAGATTCAGTAAAATCTATTTGGGAGGCTTGGGATAAAAGGAGATATTATTATGCATAATTTCAAGTATGTTCCAAAAGAAGAATGGGTACCGATTAAAGCTGAGCTCTTCGAAATAATCCACAGATTACAAAATGAAGTTAGAGATAATTTTACTTTTCAATATCATTTCGTGGGCAGTAGCAAACGAAAGATGATAACCCGTGACCGAAACTCTAACACTGGTTTTGACTTCGATGTGAATATTGAAGTAAATGATCCCGACGAAGATTTTTCTGCCGAAGAAATACGAAACATTCTTCACAAAGGTCTCGATAAGGTCACTAATCCTTATGGATATTCGATTTTCGGATATGATTACACCGAAGATTCCACCCGTGTTCTCACAATCAAAGTAAAGGATAGAGCTAACTCCTGTATCTTGCATAGTTGCGACTTTTGCATTATACATGAATGCGGCGATGGAAGACAACAATATATTCACTATAACAAAAAACAACACTATTATTCATGGGAATATCAGCCCAAAGGATATTATAATCTCCCTGTCAAAATTGAGTGGATTAAAAAGCATAAACTGTGGCAGCAAGTCAGAGATAATTACATAGACAAAAAGAATACAAACACCGATGATGATAAAAAATCCAGATCAATTTTTGCTGAAACAATTCATCAAGTCTGTCAGCAAAATGGGTATTATCGATAGCAAAAGCAGAGGATAAGTTTTTATGTATTGTAAAAATTGTGGTAGAATTGTAGATGATACTTCATCATATTGCTTGTAATTTTGTATGTCGTTTTTGCTGTTTCACTTTTTAGTAACATATCAGATGATATTGAATCTAATATACCTGCAATTGGCGATGTATTTAGAGAAGAAATAACAGATGAATTTTTTAAAAAATATATTGATGTTTCTTTCGGGAAATTCAAAGTAACTAATACTGGATACTTCTCTGAAACATCCCTTGATATTACAGTAAAAAACAAAGCCGAAAAACAATGCACTTATTACATAACAATTGAAGCAGTAGATGCAAACGGTGCAAGAATTGAAACAGATATGATTTATGCTGATAGATTGGGCGCTGGACAGAAAATATATTTGACAGCTTTTGAATATGTGGAACAAGATAAAATTGGTCAATTCAAAAATGCAACTTTCAGAATTTTAGAGATAAATAAGTATGATTATTAATCGAGGTCTAATATGGGTAAATATTTTTTTGATTTCGAGGATGGAGATTTTGTTCATTCAATTTCCGATAATATGGAGATTGATTGATGCGAATGGGAGATAATATGGTAATGGATATGGATTCAGGCGAATTACATATTATATCCGGTTGGTCTAACAATGAAGATAGTGATTAAAATAATGGCGGCAGGGAGGTTTTTAATCTCCCTACCGCCGTTCTCTTTTTATGCGTAAATTATATCGTGGTTTACGATTTCTGTAGCTCTATTGCGGATGTTATTCATCCGTGCAACCCACTCATTTGATTATCTGCCTTGAGCTTTTCCGTCATTCCCTCACATTCTAACATATGCTTTACGAGTTGAAAAAACATATCCTCAACCTGCTTGTCAATGTCAGCAAGGTAGCCATACAACTTACCGCTTGTTAGTAGATTAGTGTAGAACACCTTTCTGTACTGCTTGATGTGCCGTAGGTGTCGTTGTCCCCATATATCGATAGGATTTGTCTCATTTTCGTTGAGTAAGGCAAGGTCTGGTAAATAACAATCGCCTTATAGAGTATAACTAGCACCTGTTTTTTCATCCATGTAATGCTGTTTCATTTCTATAATCCTCCGATATAATTGATTTTCCTACCCATTTATATCAATCCATAATGTTTCAATGCATATGCAATCCCATCATCTTCCACTCGTTTCGTTACAAATTCCGTATATGGTTCCAATCCCTTTACATGGTCCCCCATCGCAATCGTATGTTCTGCATATTCAAACATAGATAAATCATTTAAACTGTCTCCAAATACATAGGCTTGCTCCTTCGCAATACCAAACTTATTTAAGACAACCTCACAAGCTGTTCCCTTGGAAAACCCTTTTTGGATTACTTCATACATTCCGTCCCCTCGGTCAATTGCCTCCATATCTTTTTCGATAAATTTAAATAACGTTTCCAAATCGCTATTCTCATCTGTATAAAGAAATAATTTATCGTATCGGCATTGTTTACTTTCAACATATATTTTTTTCCCAAGCCCCAGACCTCCAAAATGTTCTCTGGCATTTTCAAGTTCTGCAAATCGTGATCTCGCCTCCGGAAAATAAACATCTTCTGAACTTTCCAGCACTACGCCTATCTTACATTCATATACTTTTTCAAGGATCTCATTTCCTCTTGTCAAATCAATATGACTTTCCAGCAGCACCTCATCCCTATACACCAAATAGCAACCACAGCCACATAAATACCCATCAAAATCAAATGCATACAACTCCTTTGGCAACGCACAAATGGTTCGTCCGGTATTTACAAAAAGTAAATGTCCGTTTTTCTGTGCCTCGGTCATCGCATCTAACGCACTTTTCGGAATTGTGTGTGTATTATTGCTTAAAATAGTTCCATCAATATCAAAAAATAATGCTGCTCGTTTATTCATTTTTACTTTTGTCTCCCGTTAAATCTATCTGTAAAAAATTTCGTACCAACTTTACCATATTCTGTATTATAAATCAATCTCCCCACATATATTATAACAAAAACTTCTGGTGAATCATGAAAACAAAACGGATCCGTATTCTCTTACTTTTTCTTATCGCATTTCTTTTCGGCAATCTGGCAGCATACATCCAAACTTCTTTTTCTCCAAAAACAATCCCAACTGCCGCTGAGGGAAACTGGGGATTGAGTTTCCAACAAGATGGAGAACCTCCTGTTGCCAATGCGTCCTTTGAAGAGCTGAAAAAATATAACGCATACTATGCAGAAGACACTAGCGAAAAAAAACTCTATCTCACATTTGATGCCGGATTTGAAAATGGAAATACGCCAGCCATTCTGGATGCCTTGAAAAAACATGATGTAAAAGCCACCTTCTTTGTTGTTGGAACCTATATCAAAGACAATCCGGATTTAATCAAACGAATCCATGAAGAGGGACATCTCATCGGCAATCATACATATCATCATCCAGACATGTCACAGATTGCCACAAAAGAATCTTTTCATAAAGAACTAAAAGATGTGGAGACAGAATACAAAAATGTTGTTGGAGAAGAAATGACAAAATTCTACCGTCCGCCGCAAGGGAAATTCAACGAAACCAACCTTCAAATGGCAAAAGACCTAGGCTATCACACATTTTTCTGGAGTCTTGCTTATGTAGACTGGTATGAAAACGATCAACCCTCCAAAGAAGAAGCCTTCCAAAAACTACTTGGAAGAATACACCCAGGCGCCATTGTCCTCCTGCATAGCACTTCCAAAACAAATGCGGACATCTTAGATGAACTCCTTACGAAATGGGAGGAAATGGGATACAAATTTGCTTCTCTTGAAACTTTAATTGAAACTTTAATCTAATAACCCATCTACTTTAATAACAAAAATCTGCCGACAGAAGATCCAATCTGCGGCAGATTTTCATTTTTCTATTCGATATCATTGTTCTTTTACTATTCTTCTGCATCCTGTAATCTCTTCATATCATGCTTCATGATATAAAAATACATCACAATCAACAATGCCGCTGCAAAAATCCATGCAATCGGACTTGCCATACATACCCCTATATAACTTCTCTCTTTTGCTGCAAGAACAGCTACAATTCCACGTCCGACCAACTCTGCAACACCTGCCATCATCGGAAGAAGACCATATCCCATTCCTTGGATTCCGTTTCGATACAGGTTCACCACCGCCAGTGGGATAAAGAAAATACCTGCACATTTCAAATAAACATCTACTGCGCTCATAATTTCTCCCACATTTCCTGCGACAAAGAAATACGTCATATATTTTCCGACAAACATAATCAAAATCCCAGTGATAACAGCGTATACAAAGGACATGATCGTAGCGGCACGAAATCCCTGACGAATCCTAGTTACTTTTCCGGCGCCCACATTTTGAGCCGAATAGGTCGCAAGGGTCGTTCCCAATGCAACAAATGCCTGAGTCACTACCTGTTCTATTTTGGATGCCGCAGTAAAAGCTGCTACCAAAGTAGAACCAAGAATATTTAAGGAGGTCTGAACCATCATCGTACCAATTGCAGTAATAGAGTACTGCAATGCCATCGGAAAGCCCACTGCTAATTGTAGTTTTAGCAAATGTCCTTTTGGCCGCCAATCATCCTTTTCCATTTTTAAGATTGGAATTTTCTTAATAATATAGATCAAACATAAAATTCCCGAAACGCCCTGTGAAATTACCGTAGCGTACGCTGCCCCCGGTGCTCCCATCCCAAACACAAGAATCAATACCAAATCCAGTACAATATTTAACAACGCAGATAATATTAAAAAATAAAGTGGAATCTTACTGTTTCCCAAGGCTCTCAAAATACTTGCCAGCAAATTATACAGCATCTGCGCTCCGATTCCTGCACAAATTACCATAATATATGCATACGCATCTTTAAAAATATCTGCCGGAGTCTGCATAAAATAGAGCAGTGGTTTCATAAACAACATACTAATTACTGTCAAAATAATCGTCATAATAACACTCAAAAGAAACGCCCCACCAACCGTCTGCCGCATAGCTTTCATATCACCAGCCCCAAACTTCTGTGCAGTCAAAACAGTAAATCCAGCTGTCATTCCCAGTACAAACCCTAAGATCAAAAACATAATTGTCCCTGTACTTCCCACTGCCGCAAGTGCTTTTGTCCCTACAAACTTCCCTACAATGACTGTATCTGCCATATTATAAAATTGCTGAAAAACATTCCCCAAAAAAATAGGGAATGTAAAGTTTAATATAATCTTGCCTGGTTTCCCGGTTGTCATGTCTTTCTGCAATGTTTTCATCAAAATCCTCCTCGTATTTTTATACTAACTCTCATTATAAAAAGCAGGTCAATTCTGACCTACTTTTTAAATGTTTCCACTATTTCAACCATCTCTTCTGACGGATTCGAAATCACCGCAGAATTAAAAATTTTGCATGGGGAAGATTCCTTCACGCTCTCAACTGCCGCTGTCACCGCCGATACACTTCCGCTGACAAATACAAGCGCATGTCCGCCACACTTTGTATCTTTTGCTTCATAGGTCACGTCAGCTGCCTTCAGCATCTGATCCACTACCAACACTGCATTGGCATCTCCCAAGACTTCTACTAGTCCAAACGCACCATATCTCATATATGTACCTCTGCTTTCCATTATATATATTTATTTTACCTATCTATCTCCCAATTGTCATTGCAAGTGCTGTCTCTGTATCTTCTGTCGGAGCTGCAATTACCGTATGGGATACAATCTTGGAAATTGGTGCAGCTGCTGTAAGCGCTGCCTCCATCGCTGCTTTTACATCAGATACCCTTCCTCGCATCTTCACACATGCACCTGCGGACAATCGATTTCGCTCCACCCCTTGGATCTTTACTGCTGCAGCTTTTGCTGCCGCATCTAAAGCTACAAAGCAGGCACACTCACTATCCAGTTCAAATACGCCTACCGCCATTCCTTCATATTTTCCAGTCATCTTTTCCTCCTGTCCGGGACACTTTCACATCCCGTCAACTCATTTGAATTTTAAGTTCTTATCAATTCATATCATCGCTATTTTGCATTATCTTTATTATAAATGGAACAACACTAGATTTCAACTTGATTTTTCACTTTCTGTTCTATCCCTTCCATATATTCCATGCAAACAAAAAAACTTCAAGAAGCATCCCCATCTGCAGGAACACTCCGATTGGGATTAACGCACCCTTCGTCCTCCCTCTAAGCAAAAGCCATATTCCATAAATAGCTGACATGATAACTGAAAAAACAAAAGACTTCCATATAATTTCAAATCCCCAGAAGATACCACAAGCTCCCATGAATTTTATATCTCCACCGCCAAAACTTCCTTTTTTCCACAGAGATAACATCAGCATCGGAATACTAACAATTCCACCGCCTGCCAATCGTTCTCCCAGCGATATTTCCGTCATTACCGGAACTGCCGCAAATGCTAACAATACAATCATACAGCAATATTGATTTGGGATCTTGTGACTAAAAGAATCACTGCAAGCCGCCAGATTTACAATATGAAAAAACAGAGCAATAAGAATTGCAGCTGCAATTTTCTTTGGAAAAGGTACACAATTCTGATTGTAAATGCAACTGTAAAAAAACGCGCAAAGCAGTGCTGCACCTCCCCCAGGCAGCACTGCTTTATTCTGTATCAACCAATTTAAAACTTCTTTTCTATTCTGTCCCACGTTTCTCTTACTTGCGATAGACAACAGAGTTCCACATCAACTCATTTTTAAAATTACGGATTGTCGTATCCTTATCAATATAAACTGCCTCAATTCCCATTGCAGCCGCCCAGTCACCCATCTGTTCTGCTGTCAAATCATAGGAAAATGCAGTATGGTGTGCTCCACCGGCAAGAATCCATGCCTCCGCTCCAGTCTGCAGATTCGGTTCCGGTGTCCAGAATGCTGTTGCTACCGGCAGCTTAGGCATTGGTCTTTCCACCTTTTTGCAATTTACATCATTGATAATCAGACGGAATCGATCGCCCAAGTCAATCAATGACGTAGCAACTGCTGGTCCTTCTTTTGCAGTAAATACAAGTCTTGCCGGATCTTCTCTATCCCCCATAGATAACGGCTGTTCTTTAATACTGATCGGACCATCTGCAATGGTCGGACAAACTTCCAACATATGTGCCTGCAGAATACCTTCTTTTCCCGGTACCAGATTATAAGTGTAATCTTCCATGAAGGAAGTTCCCTTCGCATCCTTCATTCCCTGTGTCATAATCTTCATAATACGAACCATTGCAGCTGTTTTCCAATCTCCTTCAGCGCCAAATCCGTATCCCTTTTCCATCAATCTCTGAATTGCCAGACCCGGAAGTTGTTTCAGACCACCCAAATCGCCAAAATGGGTCACGATTGCCTGATAATTCTTCTCTTTCAGGAAACGTTCAAATCCAATCTCAATTCCTGCCTGTACTGCCACATGATTCCGGAATTCTTTTTCGTCTCTGCCTTCTAACAAAATCTGATATTTACTGTAATATTCTTCTACAAGAGTATCTATATCAGCCTGAGAAACTGCATTCACTGCTTCTACAATTTCGTTCACCGGATACGCATCTACTTCCCAGCCAAACTTCAACTGCGCCTCTACCTTGTCTCCTTCTGTAACAGCTACATTCCGCATATTGTCTGCAATACGCATCACACGTACATGACTGCTCTCGATCACGCCAATTGCAGTACGCATCCAAGAACCGATTCGTTTCTGTACAGTTTCATCTTCCCAATATCCTGCAACAACCTTTCTTTCCATTCCCAGACGGCTGAAAATATGACCAAATTCTCGGTCTCCATGAGCAGATTGATTCTCATTCATGAAATCCATATCAATGGTGTCATATGGAATTTCCCGATTGAACTGCGTATGAAGGTGGAGTAAAGGTTTGCGGAACTCCTGCAATCCCAGTATCCATGATTTTGCCGGTGAAAATGTGTGCATCCATGTAATAACTCCTGCACAAGCATCATCCATATTCGCCTCATTAAATGTTTTACGAATCAGTTCATTTGTAATCAACGTAGGTTTCCATACAACCTCATACGGAAGATTACCAGATTTGTTCAATGCCTCTACAATAATCTTAGAGTGTTCTGCCACATGTGCCAGACATTCATCTCCATAAAGATCCTGTGATCCAGTACAAAACCAAAATTTATAGGCTTTTTGCTCCATAATTAATTTCCTCCTTGTCCATAATATGCATTTGCACCATGTTTTCTATAATAATGCTTGTCTTGCAATTCCTGCGGTGCCGGCTGATTTTGTGGATTCAACATCTCACAACGTGCAGCCATCTTCGAAACTTCTTCCAATACCACTGCGTTATGAACCGCCTCATTGGCATCTTTTCCCCAAGTAAACGGACCATGATTCTTACATAGCACAGCCGGAACCGCAATATAATCCTTTTTCAGACGTTCAAATTCATCCGCAATCAGAACACCTGTATTCCACTCATACGCCTCATCAATCTCTTCCTTAGTCAAATTCCGCACACAGGGAACTTCCCCATAAATATAATCGGCATGTGTAGTTCCATAACAAGGAATATCTCTGCCTGCCTGTGCCCAGCTGGTCGCCCATGGAGAATGTGTATGTACGATTCCACCAATATTCGGAAAACGATTATACAGCACTACATGCGTCGCTGTATCGGAAGATGGATTATATTCCCCTTCTACCTTCTCTCCCTTCAAATTCACAACAACCATACTTTCCGGTGTCAATTTCTCATAATCCACGCCACTTGGTTTGATAACGAACAGCCCTTTTTCGCGGTCAATCCCACTTACATTTCCCCATGTAAATGTAACTAATCCATGCTTTGGGAGCAGCATATTTGCTTCATAAACCTGTCGTTTCAATTCTTCTAACATTTTCTTACTCTCCTTTTTCTTATTTTACAAACTCTACTGCTGCTCGTTCAATCGGAAGACCTGCAGTATATAATTTCATAAATGTTTCAAATCCATCTACATCAGAGGCAACCGGCTCCATCCGCTCGCCTTCTTCTCCGCCAAATACTTTCTTTGCCAAATATTCTGTCAGGCTTTCACCCTCACTCTTGTGGAGCATATAGGACGCAAGCAGTGCGATTCCCCATGCACCGCCTTCTCCTGCGGTTTCCATAACATAAACCGGAGTATTAATTGCAGCAGCCAGTATTCTCTGACCTACCCCTTTTGTCTTAAACAATCCACCATGACCAAGCATCTTATCCAACTCTACATGTTCTTGTTTAATCAGAATATCCATTCCTGTTTTCAATGCACCTAATGAAGTACACAAATGCACTCTCATAAAGTTTGCCAACGTAAAATTGCTGTCCGGTTTCCGAACAAACAGAGGACGTCCTGCCTCAAAACCTGTAATATGTTCTCCGGAAAAATAATTATATGCCAAAAGTCCGCCGCAATCTGCATCCCCTTCCAGAGCTTTGTTATACAGTGTTCCAAATAAAGCATTCATATCTACTTCATGTCCAAATGCCTCCAGACATTCTTTAAACAAGCCTACCCATGCATTCAAATCAGAAGTACAGTTATTACAATGCACCATTGCAACCGGATCTCCTGCCGGAGTTGTCACCATATCGATTTCTTCATAAGGCTTTGTCAGTGGTTTTTCCAATACTGCCATTGCAAATACACTGGTTCCGGCTGATACATTTCCTGTACGCACTACTACACTGTTGGTTGCAGCCATTCCGGTTCCTACATCTCCTTCCGGAGGACACATTGGAGCACCTGCCTCCAAATCCCCTTCCGGATCCAGCAGTTTCGCACCTTCCTCTGTCAACGCACCGCCATTTTCTCCCGCTACCAGAACTTTTGGAAGAATCTCTTCTATTTTCCAAGAAAATCCTTTTTCAGAAACTAATTCATCAAACTGTGTCAGCATTTTGCCGTCCCATGTATATTTTGCAGAATCAATCGGGAACATACCTGCTGCCTCTCCGATTCCCATAACCTTCTCTCCGGTCAACTGCCAATGAATATATCCTGCTAAAGTCGTAATGAAACGAATATCCTTAACATGTTCTTCTCCATTTAAAATTGCCTGATACAAATGCGCTATGCTCCAACGCTGTGGAATATGGAACTGGAATACCTCCGATAATTTCTCAGACGCCGGTTCTGTAATCGTATTTCTCCAAGTACGAAACTCTGCCAACTGTTTTCCCGCTCCATCAAAAGGCAGATATCCATGCATCATTCCACTAAATCCAATGGCTCCTAATTTCTTTAATGTAAGATTGTATTTTGCCTTTACATCTTTCTTCAAATCTGCATAACAATCCTGCAATCCATTCCAGATATCCTCCACAGAATAAGTCCAGACATTATTTATCAGACGATTCTCCCAATCATGACCGCCTGAGGCAATGGTCTGATACTCCTCGTCAATCAACACAGCCTTAATTCTTGTAGAACCAAACTCGATTCCCAAAACTGCCTGACCATTTTCAATACAACTCATTGCTTTTTCATTATTATTCATACTAAAAAACGCCTTCCTTTTCTCTTCTTTTCGTTCTTCATTTCTATCTCAAAGTATAGCTCAAATCCATACATTATGAAAGAACAATCTTATCCTATTCTGGACATTTATTAACCTAAGATGTAAAATAGGTATAAATACAACAACTCTTTTTAAGAAAGGAAATATTCCCATGCTTGCAAACTTTGAAAAAAGAAAATATAGAGGAAAAGAGCAGGTCTGGGCAGGGCGCTATCGTCATCTTCAGAACCTACCACACTGGCATCTGGAATGTGAATTAATCTACGTAGAAACCGGAACCATCACTGTCTCCCACAACCACCAGAACTATCAACTGACAGAAGGAGACGCTATCTTTCTGGATAGCGGTGAAATCCACTATGTTAAAAGTGAGGGACACAGTATTGTTGCAATTTTAATGTTTCATCCCACATTGATTCATGATTTGCTATCGCAGTATAAGTTATCCACTGCACAATTAAAACACTCCTATCCTATTTTGCCGTTCCACCACCAGATTCAGACAGAACTTGCCGAGCAAAAGCCTTTTTATGAACTTCAGATCCGTCAGTCTGTGATTGCCTTAATGATCCAGATTTTTCGCGGTGAAGCATGCACCCCCAGACAAATAAACAATGAACATTCCTCCATTGCAAACTACAAACACCTTTTGGAAGAAATCGATAAAAAATACAGCTACATCACCTTTTCTGATGCAGCTGCATATATGGGGTTCTCAGAACCTTATTTTTCTAAATTTTTCCGAAAAATATCCGGAATGACATTTTCCCAGTATTTAAACACTGTGCGTTTGGAAAAAGCAATTGATCTGCTCAATCATAACCAAGACCACCTGTCCATGACAGAAATCGCATCCCAATGCGGATTCGATACCATTCGTCATTTCAATCGGATATTCAAAGATATCACCGGTATGACCCCTCGAGAACTCCCGCCAGACTATGTGTTAGAAATCCAGCCAATCCGTACCATCGAGGCCGCCTTTGACCCAACACTCAAGAGTTCCGAATTGCTTTAGAAACGAATCGCCTGAATCTCTTTCTTTTCAATCTTGTGCTTTTTTACATACCCGGTGAGAATCATTGTCAGCGCGCCGTCTCCAGTCACATTACATGCAGTACCGAAACTATCCTGCAATGCAAAAATAGTCAACATCAAAGCAGTTCCGGTTTCGTCAAATCCAAGCACTCCTGTAATCAGACCAAGTGATGCCATCACAGTGCCTCCCGGAACGCCCGGCGCTCCAATTGCAAATACACCAAGAAGTATGCAGAACAATACCATCGTTCCCAGTGATGGAAGTGTTCCATACAGAATCTTCGAAACAGTCATAACAAAAAACACTTCCGTCAACACTGAGCCACATAAATGAATATTAGCAAATAATGGAATTCCAAAATCTACCATATCATCTCTTAATGTAGGCTCTGATTTCTTTGCACAGCGAAGAGCAACGGCCAGTGTTGCCGCTGAAGACATGGTTCCCACTGCGGTAATATATGCAGGTCCATAATTTTTAATTACATTCATCGGATTGTTTCCGGAATACACTCCGCCGATTGCATACAAAACTGCAAGCCAGATAAAATGTCCCACCATGACAATCAGTACAACCTTTATAAATACCGGTAACTGTTTTGTAATTGTTCCTTCGTAAGAAAGTCCGCAGAATGTCAATGCAATAAATACCGGAAGTACCGGAATCACCACCCGTTTCACAATTTCCAGTACGATATCTTGAAACTCATCCAGTATGTTTGTTATCGTATGTGCCTTTATCCAAGTTGCTCCCAGTCCGATCAGTACCGAAAAAACAAGCGCACTCATTACAGACATAATCTGTGGGATATCCAGTTGGAACACCACCTCCGGCAGCTCTTTCAAGCCCTCTACTTCCGTAACAATTGAAAGATGTGGAATCAATCCATATCCGGCCGCCATAGAACCAAGCGCAGCGGCAACAGACGACGTATAAGCGATAGCAACTGCCACGCCTAAGATTCTGGACGCATTATTGCCAAGTTTGGTAATCGACGGTGCAATAAATCCGATAATAATCAGCGGCACGCAGAAATTAATCAACTGCCCCAATACATACTTAAACGTAACTACAACATTCATAACTGCTGTATTCGCCACCTGTCCTACCAAAATTCCCACGATTACACCTAATAAAAGTCGGAACGGCAGGCTCTTCCATAATTTTTTCATAATGTGACCTCTCTTCCTTTTTTCTCTACTTTTAATATATGTTCCCTATTATAACAGATTTCTTATTTCTTGCTAGTTTTTTTATTCAGTATTCTTATTTTGCCTCTTTCACAAAATAGTTCCACACATTCCGTCAACATTCAATATAGACCGTATACTCTCTTTTCCCGGCATTCCCATTCGTACACTCCATGTAATAATCGATTTGTTCCGCATCCGATAAATCACATAAATAAAGTAAAAGAATATTGCTGTGCATAGATAAATGTATTCTCTCCGGCTCCCAGTAATTCCAAAATCGGACGCATAAAGACAAGCATAATCATGGAAAATAATGCAGTCACAGCAATGGAAAGGTAGATACTGAAACTACTCACACGCCTAGCCTCTTCTTCACGATTCCCCCCCAACAGGCGGGAAATCAAAGAGCTGCCTCCCGTTCCTGCCAAACACGCCAACGACAATGTAATATTAAAAACCGGAAGTATTAACGATGCCGCCGGAACGCATGTGGTACCGGCAATTTTTCAAAAATGTCCTTACTTTCTATCTTTTGATTCATTTACTTACACTATCCTCTATATCTTGTTTTATACCCATGATTTTCTTTCGGTCTAAGATCATTTGGATACATCGTAAAAATACCACTTGAAATATAGACCGCATGCTCTGTAACGATATAATATGTATTTTTATATTTCCGAAATGAAAAAATCACTCCCGCTAAGTAAATCCAAACCGGCATCATATGAAATAATAAAAATGGAATCATTATAAGCTGCACACTTCCCATAGCCACTCCCATAAATCCCATGTCAAATATTGCCCATATAATCGCAAACGGTAATAACGGATTAAAAATACTTTCAAAAATAAAACACTTTTTATCCGGCTTTCCTTCATATAAGATAGTCTCATCCATCTCAACCATTCGTTTTAATTCTTCTACCATTTCATTCCCTCCAATAATTTCTGAGTCCACACCATTTCTAAGGTATCATACACATACATATTAGGATTCCCCTGAGAGAAATATTTCGAATTATCTCCCCCCTAGCATCTTCACCGCAAACGCCCCAACAGCCCGAGATCGTGACTGACCTGCATAACAATGTATCAACAAAGTATCAACAAATATACTTTTACTTCTTCCACATCACTTTCACGATGTTTCCATCTATTCCAATAAACAAATGTAATGATCGTACAAGTATTCCCTTCTCGATACGGATGTACTTTCCAAAGTTCTGCCAAATATTTTGAAAATACCACCTAACGCCGGCTCAGATTTTTCAATATTAATAACCCTGATTTTTCCTGCCCATTCATAAATATCTTGAAAAATATAATAATGCATATCGCAAAGTGTAACAAAATCAAAATGACTTGCAGATTCTTTTGTTACAAGTTCTGCAAGTCGTAAACTGGTATATTCTGCTTCCATACAAGACAATTCTTTCTCATTTTGTATATTTGCTAAATTTTTCAAAATATCCGTATGCGGGTATACATAAGGATCCCCCATAAGAACACCTCTATTTTTTCATTTTATATTTTTTATCTGCACTCACCAACATAATACCGTTCTTCTTTTATTTATTATTATATCATCTTCCATTTATAATATCCATATAGTTTCCTAGTCTTTAACATTACTTTTTCCAAAATTTAAGGGCATATTGCAAATACAATACACCCTTAACATTCACAGCGTTCCCCTTTTATTTTAAGAAGTCGCTTAAATATGCTATTTAATTCGCTATTTATCAGTCTTACAATTGATAAATTAGTTTCCCATCTGTGCAGCTACTTCAGCAGCGAAGTCTTCATTCTTTTTCTCAAGACCTTCACCTGTCTCGAAACGAACGAATTTCTTAACTGTTACGTTAGCGCCGTTCTCTTTTGCTACTTTTTCTACATATTTTCCAACTGTATAGTCAGAATCCTGTACATATACCTGGTCAAGCAAGCAGATTTCTTTCATCTCTTTGTTAAGACGTCCGATAATCATCTTCTCAATGATGTTATCTGGCTTCTCTGGATTTTCCATCTTAGCCTGAGCAAGAAGGATTTCTTTTTCATGCTCAAGGAAAGAAGGATCTACTTCTTCACGAGATACGTATTTTGGAGACATAGCTGCTACCTGCATAGCTACGTTCTTCAAGCATGCTTTGATATCTTCATTGATAACATCTGTATCAGCTTCAATCAGAACTCCGATACGTCCGCCGCCATGGATATAAGATACAACACATCCTTCAGCAACAACTTTCTCAAATCTTCTGATGTTCAGGTTCTCTCCGATAACTGCAATCTTCTCTACGAGAGCATCTTTTACTGTTTTGCTTGTATCTGCTGCCCAAGCCTCTGCCATAAATGCATCCATATCTGCTGCATCGGAAGCAACTACCTGCTCTGCAACTTCTGCTACATAAGCCTGGAAGTCTGCATTCTTAGCTACGAAGTCTGTCTCAGAGTTAACTTCTACGATTGCTGCTACTTTGTCATCTTTCACAACTGTTTTAACGATACCCTCTGCTGCAATTCTTCCTGCTTTCTTCTCAGCTTTTGCCTGTCCGTTCTTTCTCAGGTACTCTACTGCTGCATCCAGATCTCCGTTTGTTTCATTCAGAGCTTTCTTGCAGTCCATCATTCCTGCACCTGTCATTTCTCTTAATTCTTTTACCATGCTTGCTGTAATTGCCATGATTGTTTTCCTCCTCTTTTTGTTTTGGAAAATATAATGCTTCAACCTGCACTTGTCAGGCTGAAGCATTCAAGTCCTTTTTACTCTTCAACAGCCTCTTCTTCTACTGCTTCTTCCTCGTAGTATACTTCTTCTGCTGCTCCCTGGTTTGCTTCGATTACTGCATCAGCCATCTTAGAAACGATCAGTTTCACAGCTCTGATTGCATCATCATTACCCGGAATTACATAATCCAGTTCTTCCGGATCACAGTTTGTATCACAGATACCGATCAACGGAATACCAAGTGTGTGTGCTTCCTGTACACAGATTCTTTCTTTCTTCGGATCAACAATGAAGATTGCATCCGGGATTCTCTTCATTTCTTTGATACCACCCAGGTTCTTCTCCAATTTTTCCCATTCTTTCTTAATCTCGATAACTTCTTTCTTCGGAAGAACATCAAATGTTCCATCCTCTGCCATTCTCTCGATATCTTTCAGTCTCTGAATACGGCTCTGGATTGTCTTGAAGTTTGTCAGCATACCGCCAAGCCATCTTTCATTTACATAGAACATCCCACAACGCTCTGCCTCTGTTCTGATAGCATCCTGAGCCTGTTTCTTTGTTCCTACGAAAAGAATTGTACCACCATTAGCAGCGATATCTGCTACTGCCTGGTAAGCATCGTCAACCATTCCTACAGATTTCTGTAAGTCGATGATGTAGATACCATTTCTCTCTGTGTAAATGTACGGAGCCATCTTAGGGTTCCATCTTCTTGTCTGATGTCCAAAGTGAACACCTGCTTCCAAAAGCTGTTTCATTGAAATAACGCTCATGTTTCTTTCCTCCATTTGGTTTTAATCTTCCGTATGTTTTTATTTACTCTCTGAGACCACCTGTTTTCAGGTTAGGCACCGCCAGAGATAACGACATACGTGTTTTTTCGCAACATTTGTAGTTTAGCATAGATTCTGCCGGATTGCAAGGTTTTTCAGCCAAAATTCAAATCAATTCAAAATCAGCTTTTATATCAAATAAAAATCCCACTCCAGAAACGAAGCGGGAAATTTATCCTATGTTTATAATACTTATTTGTAATTAATATGGGTACCGAACATAAATCATTCCGCTCTGTACCGGTCCAACTTTTACTACATCACCAGGTTCAGGCGCATGAATCATCTGACCTCCACCTATATAAATACCACAATGCTCTACGTTTACACAAATATCTCCAGGCTGAGGATCAGAAACCTGAGGGTATGTCAGGAACGTATATGTTGTTCCAAGCCGTCCATAACCACCCGTAATACAATATCCAACTAATCCTGAACAGTCAAATGCATCCGGTCCTGTTGCAGCCCAAACATACGGAAGTCCCAGACATCCATATGCACGATCTACAACCGCATTCCCTGTAACCGGATTATAGGTTGGACCTTGTGAACCTCCACCTACATTACCGCCATTTCCGGTTCCACCATTTTCCTGATCAGTGTTTCCTCCTGTGTTATTATTTGTATTATTATTGTTCTGCTGTTGTGCAGCCTCTTCTGCTTTTCTTCTTTCTTCTTCTGCTTTTTCAGCTGCCTTTCTTGCTGCTTCCTGTATCATCGCATCTAAATTCTCAACTTCAGCAGTCTTTGATTCCAACGTTGTTGACAACTCTTTTTTCTGAGTTTTATACTCTCCTTCTATTTTCTGGAGTTTTTCCTGATCAGCTTCCAACGTCTTCTTCAAATCTTTTACTTCTTGAACAGTTTCTTGATAAACATCCAATTGTTTTCGATCATATGTATGTACCTTCTCAACATATTCTGCCTGCGTCAATATCTCTGCAATACTTCCGGAAGTAAGTACACGTTCCAATGCAGAACCCTCTCCGGATTCGTACATATATTTAATACGTTTCTTTAAATCTTCATATTGTTGCTTTTCTTTTTCTTCCGCAACTTTCAGATCTTCCTCTGCCTGAATAATTTCTTCCCCCTTAGAGATCAACTGCAGTTCAAGATCATTCATCTTCTCAATCAATGAATTCAACTGTGACTGAAGTGCATTTGCCTCATTCTGTGCTGTTGCCTTCTGTGCCTCCAGTTTTTCCTGTTCATCCTCCGGTGCTGCAAACACAGGAGTAACTGCCATTGCACATGTCAATGTAAGTGCAATCAGTGTACGCTGTACTTTCTTTAATTTCATTTTGTCACCTGTCCTTATTATCTATTCATTATCTATGTCCCCACATATATGATTTATGATACACTACATGACAAAGTTTTGCAATATATTCGAAAAAATCCGCACGAAAACCATATAAACCTAGGGTGTAAAGTTAATATTCATCAATATACAGTAAACATTATACAATATTGTTCCAAGCTTTGCAATAACTTTTAACATCTTCGTAACATTTCACGTAACATTAATTTATCACAGCACATCACTTTTAGAACTTCCTTACAAATATCGTTTCTTCCTCCAGCAAAGCCTCCACATCTTCAAATCCCAACTGCGCCATCAACTTCATCACATAAGGATTTTCCAATGGCGTTTGGTAATATGCATGTTCTACATATTCTTCCACTCGTTTCCTTCCGATTTCCATTGGCAAAATCGCTTTCGGTCCTCCAACGCATCCGCCTACACAGCCCATTCCTTCAAAAAAATTGGCTGTTGTCTCCCCTTTTTCCAAACGTTTGAGCAACGCCCGACATTCCTGTACGCCTTCTGCCTGTTCTGATTCTACCTGAACGCTGCTTTCCGGTCTCAGTTGACGAACCGTTTTTTGCACCGCCTCACTGACACCGCCTGTTCTTGCATACATCCGCCCAGCTCCAGAAGAATGCTCTTTGGACTCTTCTTGAAGATTTTCCAAATCAATTTCTGCTGCCTCAAAAATATCCTGCACTTCCTGAAATGTCAATACATAATCTATTGCATCTGCTACATCCGGTTCTCTCGCCTCACTCTTCTTTGCAATGCAGGGCCCCACAAAAACAGTCAATGCATCCGGGCTCAGTCGTTTGACCACCCTTCCTGCGGCAATCATCGGCGAAACTGCCCCCGGTACATGGGGCAATAGCCTGTGATAAATATTTCGGATCATGGCAATCCAAATCGGACAGCAGCAACTTGTCAATTGAAAATCTTTTTCTGTCTGAACCTTTCTGTCAAATTCCAGACTTTCTTTCATCGTCAATATATCGGCAAACAAGGCTACCTCTATCATCCCATCAAATCCAAGCGCCCGGAAAGCCGTTCTCAATTTTCCCGGAGTCACCTTTTTTTGAAACTGCCCCAGAAAAGCCGGAGCAATCAATACATAGGCTTTTCCCTTTTTCTCACGAACCGCTTTCATTGCCGGAAGTACATCCTTGCTGGCTGCTAATTTTTCTGTCTTGCACGCATCGATACAAGCGCCACACCCAACACATTTGTCCGGACAAATATAAAGCCTGCCATCCCCATCCTCCTGAATCGCATCAAAGATACAACTGTTTTGACATGCACGCTCATATGCATTTGCACATTCCAGACATTCTTCTGCCTGAAAGACTGCCCCATATTTTTCCGGGTGCAGCAAGCAATCCAAATGTTTCGGATTATATTTTTTAGGAAGTGGTTCTCCCAAATGAATTTTCTGATTTAAAATATCACGATATAATGTATCAAAACTTTTCTTTTCCATAAAAAATGCCTCGTCTCATTCATACTGTTTTTAGTATGAACAAAACCAGACATTCTATTCTTTTAACTTTTGTTTTTCTACGGTTGATTTCTATAAATTTCTCACCTTAAATTCTCTCTGAGCTTCCCGTTTCTGGTCTTTTTTCGCAATATCATCCCGCTTATCATATAATTTTTTACCTTTTGCCAGACCGATTTCAATTTTTACAAGACTTCCACTAAAATACACCTGCAATGGAACTACTGTAATTCCTTTTTCTTTCATTTTTCCAAAAATTTTATCAATCTCTTTTTTATGAAGAAGTAGCTTGCGCACACGAAGTGGGTCTTTATTAAAAATATTTCCCTTCTCATAAGGACTAATATGCATTCCATAAATAAACATTTCTCCGTTTTCAATTCGGATAAATGCCTCTTTGATACTGCACTTTCCCATACGCAGAGATTTTACTTCTGTTCCGTGCAGCACGATTCCGGCCTCATATTTCTCCAGTATAAAATAATCATGATACGCTTTTTTATTATTTGCAATCAATTTGCCTTCTGTTTTCGCCATCGTTCAATCCTTACCCTTCTTCATTTTCACAAAATTCAAAATCAATGGTCCGCTGAAGTCGATCCACGCCTAGCACACGAACACGCACTACCTGCCCCAGCTTGTAGACATTTCTGGTATGCTCTCCAATCAGTTCATACTGCTCTTCCCAGTATTCGTAATGATCGTCCCGCATATTCATGACATGCACCAATCCCTCTATCGTATTGGGAAGTTCTACATATGCTCCCCACTTAGTAATACCAGAAATCACACCTTCAAATTCCTCTCCAATGCGTTCTTTCATATATTCTACTTTTTTCAGTTTGATCGTCTCTCGTTCCGCCTCTTCCGCACGCCGCTCGGTCACCCCTGCCTGCATTGCTACCTCCGGCAGGATTTTCTCATAATGTGCGACCCGCTCTTCTTTCAGACGTCCGCGGATATTTTCCTTGATAATCCGATGAATCTGCAAATCCGGATAACGACGGATCGGAGAGGTAAAATGGGTATAATACTTCGCCGCCAAGCCAAAATGCCCGGTATTCTCCGGCGTATATTTCGCCTGTTTCATCGAACGCAGCGCCAATCTGCTAATCAGCGCCTCTTCCGGTGTTCCTTCTACTTTTCCCAAAAGTTTCTGCACTTCCATCGGACGCACTTCATTTCCCATGTGAATGTGATAGCCGAAATTATTGATAAACGTACTGAGTTTTTTCATCTTTTCCTCATCCGGCGCCTCATGTGTTCGATACAGAAATGGAAGTTCTCTCCAGAAATATTCTTCTGCTACCGTTTCATTTGCAAGCAGCATAAAATCTTCAATGAGCTTTGTTGCAACATTTCTTTCATACGGTCGGATTTCAATTGGTCTTCCATTTTCATCCAGAATCATTTTTGTCTCCGGGAAATCAAAATCAATGGAGCCCCTCTGTTTTCTGCGTGTCCGTAAAATATGCGAAAGTTCTGCCATCTGTTCGAACATCGGAACAAACTCCTCATATTTTTTCCTTTCTTCTGCATCTTGCTTTTCCAAAATCTTGGCAACGCTCGTATAACTCATCCGCTCGTCAACCCGCACAACGGTTTCAGCAATCACATGGTCAACGACCTCTCCTTTTGGATTCACCGTCATAATACAACTAAGCGCCAGCCTGTCTTCCCCTGCATTTAAAGAACAGATGCCATTGGACAATTTATGTGGCAACATTGGGATTACTCTATCCACCAGATAAACACTAGTTCCACGATTGAGCGCCTCTCGATCCAATGCACTACGTTCCTGTACATAATTCGTCACATCGGCAATATGCACTCCCAATTGATAATTTTCCCCATCTTTCATTAGGGAAACCGCATCATCCAAATCCTTCGCATCTTCGCCGTCTATGGTAACCATCTTCCAATCTCGCAAATCCATTCGTCCGGCTCTGTCCGCTTCTGACACCTCTTTCGCCACACGTTCTGCCTGATTCATCACCCGCTCCGGAAATTCCATCGGCAGATCAAATCCTTTTACAATAGAAATAATATCCGTTCCGGGGTCATTGATATGTCCGATAATCTCCGTCACAACGCCTTCCGGTTTCATACGTTCTCCGCCATAAGAAGTCAAAGAAACCACCACTTTATGCCCGGTCATAGCTCCCTTTTCTTTTCCTTCCGGAATATAAATGTCACTCAGGATTCTCTGATTGTCCGGACGCACAAATCCATAACTCTTACACTTCTCATATAGCCCTACAATCTTGGTCGTACTATGAGATAAAATCCGTACAATCTTTCCTTCTGTCCGTCTTCCTGCCTCCTGACTCTTGGTAATGATAAATTCCACTTCATCCCCTTGAAAAGCCCCATTGATATTTTCTTCTGAAATAAAGACATCATTCTCTACGCCTTCTTGAATCACAAATCCAAAGCCTCTTGGATGCGCCTGAAAAATACCGGTAAACCGTTTTGTCTGTCCTTTGGTATATTTTCCCCGTTTTGAAAGTGTAATCTTCCCATCTTCAACAAGAGTATCCAACACCTTTTTCAATTCTTCCTTCTGTTCCTTCGGAACTCCAAGCACCATTGCAATCTCTTTTGCCTTCATCGGAACATACAAATCATCGCAAATAAAATCATAGATTACTTTTTTTCTTTTTTCAAATGTATTCGCCATTCTCTATATTCTCCCCATATGATTGAAAAAAGCACCCTATATTTGATATAGAGTGCTTTGTTATCTTATCTTCTTAGTTAAATACGCCCAAGTTCAGGACAACTGCCAGTACCATAAACAAAATCGCCAAAAACTTTGTTGACTTTACAAGCGCACCTTCCATAGAACGTCCCTTATTCTGTCCCCAATAAGAATCTGCCACGCCTCCGATTGTTCCAAGTCCGGCTGACTTACCTTCCTGCAGAAGAATAATTGCTGATAATGCAATACAATCTATAACAAAAATAATAGTTAAAACAATTTTTAAAATCTCCATCTGTTCACACCTCCTATGGATAAACCTTGTTTATTTTACCATAGAATTCATAAGAAAGCAAGTCCTATTTGTAGTTTTATCATCATCTTCGTACTATTTTTCATCTTACTTTTTCTTCTATCCGCAGCAATTGATTGTACTTTGCTACCCGCTCGGATCGACAGGGCGCTCCTGTTTTAATCTGCCCTACATGAAATGCTACTGCCATATCTGCGATTGTAGTATCTTCTGTTTCTCCTGAGCGATGAGAAATAATCACACGATATCCGGATCTTTGAGCCAGTTCAATCGCCTCTACTGCCTCAGTTAATGTCCCAATCTGATTCACCTTTATAAGAATGGCATTTGCGGCTCCACGCTCAATTCCTCTCCGCAAACGAGCTGTATTTGTTACAAACAAATCATCTCCCACCAACTGAATTTCTCTCCCCAGCCGGGTAGTCAGAAGTTCCCATCCATCCCAATCCTCTTCATCCAGCGGATCCTCAATAGAATAGATCGGGAATGCGTCAGCAAGTTCCTGATAATAGTCGATCAACTCCTCTGCCGTACGCGAAACTCTCTTTCCTAACATTTTACTCTCCCCCGGAAATATATATTTCCCACTTTCTGCATGATACAGTTCTGACGCAGCAACATCCAATGCAATTGCAATATCCGCTCCCATTCGATATCCGGCCCGTTCCACCGCATCCTTTAAGAAACACAGTGCCTCCTTTGTGTCCGATAAATTCGGCGCAAAACCTCCTTCATCGCCAACCGCTGTATTCAACCCTTTTTCCTTCAAAAGCTGTTTCAGTATATGATAGATTTCTGCACACATGCGGAGGCCTTCCTGAAAATTCTCTGCCCCCACCGGCATGATCATAAATTCTTGAATATCCAACGTATTATCCGCATGTACGCCTCCATTCAAAATATTCATCATAGGAACCGGAAGTTGTTTCGTATGAACGCCTCCTAGATATTGATACAACGGAAGACGCAATGCTTTTGCCGCCGCATGAGCTACTGCAAGTGAAACTCCTAACAATGCATTTGCCCCTAAATTTTTCTTATTATCACTTCCATCTGCCCGGATCAGCGCCCGGTCAATTTTCGTCTGCTCAAACACATTCATGCCAATCACCACATTTGCCAGCTGTTCATTTACATGTTGGACCGCATGCAGAACCCCTTTACCTCCATACCGGTTATCCCGATCCCGCAGTTCAACCGCCTCATATTTCCCAGTAGAAGCTCCGGAAGGAACGGCTGCCCGCCCCACAGTCCCATCTCCTAACAGCACATCTACTTCAATCGTCGGATTTCCTCTCGAATCCAGTATTTCTCTTGCGTATACATCTCGAATCGGTAAATACTGATACATAGATCTATCTCCTCTTCTTATAAATTACTGATAAATTAAAAAACCTCAGTAGCAAAATGATCTGCTCATTTTGCCAACTGAGGATAGTATCTGCAATTACTTGATTCTTCATGTAAGGAAGATGTTTCCTAAAATTTGATTTTTAATTTCCACTTCTAAATAATCTTCCCCTAAATTTATTCCATACTTCTCTCTGAAAAAACTCATACGCCCTGTCATAAATAAATAATCCAATCTGCCCTACCGCAAGCGCACCAATCAACATCCCTGTGGATAGCTTATGTGCAAAAAGCAACTCTTGAAAAACGAAAACCGACGGCACATAAATGACATTAAATACGACATATTTTATAAACCAAAACAATCGTTTCCGTTTCGCTGTCTCAGGCACTTTTCCAAGGCGGGGCCATGCCAATTCAATCACCAGAATATACACCCCCATCGCCGCATAAGACAAAACATAAAACTTATTTGGAGCTACAATCAAACCAAGTAGCACACCTGCAATATAGAATGCAATTCCTGTCTTCTCTCCAAACTCCCGCAGCACAATTCCTACAAAAAAAGACGCTGCAGCCAACAAAAACAAAGTACTCGTCTCGATGATACTGCCAAGTAGCATACAAACAATCGTTAAGGCGAGTAACATCCCCCCAAACGCCATTTTCTTTGCTTTTACATGCATGCGCACAAGTCGCCTCCCATACATTCGCATAATTGATCAGCAATACACAGATCACAACACATATTTCCGGTTCCGCAGGAACTACTTCCAGGACCATACGCGCCCCCGTATGGATTGTTCTGGTATCGCTGTCCCGCCCACTCAAGCTGATTCAAAAGCTGTCGATACTGTGGATTATTCGGCGCCATATTAACCGCCTGTCCTGCATGGTCGCGTGCCAGAATGTTATTTCCAATACCAGCATTTGCCACCGCACTCAGATAGTACCACTGTGGAGAGCGATTTGCCATCCGGTTCAACACATTAATCGCATCCCGGTATCTGCCTGCATTAACAAAATTTGCAACCGCCTGCAATTCCACATCCTGCTGGGAGCTGGCTGTCTGTCCCCAGCCGGAAGACTGGCTGTTTCCGTAACCTGCATAACCGCCGTACCCACTGCCACCATGCTCACGTTCTTTCATAATAACGTCGTACGCTTCCTGAACTTCCTTAAATTTTTCCTCTGCTAAATCTGCCAGCGGATTGTTCACATTCGCATCCGGATGATACTTTCTCGTCAAATCTCTATATGCCCGTTTTACTTCATCGTCTGATGCACTTGGAGATACTCCCAGTACATCATATGGGTTTTTATTCATTCTCTAACTTCCTCACTTTTCTCTTAAAACCTATTCCTCACGCAGACTACTCCACGCTGACCTACCCTATCATATCCCAAATCCTGACAATTGTCCAGACTAAGCCCGGAATCTTCATAGATTCTTCATGAATCCTTTTGTATTTGTAATATTTTATTCTTCCGGTAATACAAATATCCCGACACATCCGCCAAAAACCATCCAATCGGAACCGCCGCCCAAATTCCATTTACTCCAATTGACGGAACTGCCGACAACGCATAGGCAAGCAAAACTCTTGTTCCCAAGGAGATAATCGTCAAAACAAGTGAAATTCCCGGTTTGGTCACCGCTCGAAAATACCCATAGAATAGAAACAAAAACCCAATCAGACAATAAAAGGTTCCTTCTATGCGCAGATAGTTCATTCCAATCTGCAAAACATCCGCCTCTGTCGCTTTTACAAAAATCCGCATCAGAGGTCTGGCAAAAATAACCACTGCCGCACTGACTGCTACACTAAACAAAAACGAAGTTCTTACTGCACTTCGCACCCCCTGTTGTATCCGTTTCTGTTTCCCTGCTCCATAGTTCTGTGCAATAAAAGTCGAAAATGCATTCCCAAAATCCTGCACCGGCATATATGCAAAAGAATCAATCTTGACTGCTGCTGAGAATGCTGCCATAACAGCTGCGCCAAAGCTATTTACCAATCCCTGTACCATTAAAATCCCAAAATTCATGACAGACTGCTGTACACAAGTCAAAAAGGACAGATGCACAAGTTCATTCAAAATCTTCGGTCTCCATTTCACCGCCTGCTGGTTCAAACGAAATTCCGGAAAACAGATCCACGTATAGAGAAAAATACCAATTCCCGAAAGATACTGAGACAAAACAGTTGCCTCTGCCGCCCCTCGAACACCTCGCTGAAAACCTATTACAAACAATAGATCCAAGCCAATATTTACCACAGCAGAAACTCCGAGAAACAAAAGAGGCACCAACGAATTCCCGGCCGCACGCAAAAGAGCGCCAAAATAATTATAAAAGAACGTCGCTGCAATCCCCAAAAAAATTACCCACAGGTATGTTTTCATCATCTCATAAAGTTCTGCCGGAACCCGCAGCAAATACAGAATCTCATCCAACCCCAAAAACACAATTGCCATCAGTAAAACAGTAACTGCACCAATCATACAAAGAGAATGAAACAAGCTCGCGCGCAATTTTTCCAGTTCTTTCCTTCCTATACATATCGAAAACACCACACCACTTCCCATGCACAACCCTAGTATGATCGAAGTCAGAAAAGTCATCAACGTATAGGCAGAACCAACGGCTGCCAAAGCATCTCTTCCCAAAAAACGACCCACAATAATCGTATCTACAATATTATAAAGCTGCTGCAGCAGGTTTCCTACCATAATGGGGAACGCAAACCGCAGCAGTGATTTTGTAATATTTCCGGTTGTCAAATCATGATTCATGTTTTTCTTCCCGTTTCTTTTGTATTTTATGATATCGCGTCCAAACGCCTGCATATAAAATATTTCGCAAAATATCTGCATCTATAAGACATGGTAGTTTTTCAAAAGCAACACTGCACTCAGCCATCATCATCTGCAAAATCTCACCACATCGCTTTTCGTAATCTTCGGATTTGCTCAATGTTCGTAAAGGATTGTAATTGCCGTCTTTCAAATCCTGTTCCAAATCCTCATAGGCATCCATGATATAAATAAATTTTCCAAGAAAGAATCCCATTGCCCGCAAGGTCTCTTCCCACATATCTTTCTTGTAGATGAAAAGTTCTTCCATCAATCTTCCAAAACACCCTGCTGTAGCATCCAGTTCCTGCGAATCTTCCTTTTCATAGCAAGCCAGCGCCTTTAATTCTCTCTGGATTGCCTTACTTTGTCTTGGATATTTTTTTACCGCCTTTTCCGCTTTTTTCCGAAGTACCTTCATTCCCAGAAGAGCCCCCGCCTTTTTCTCATCCTGCCAATCATCTTTCAGATGATAATAAGCAAGAATCAAATTCATATCTGCAGCATATTCAGAAAATTCATTTTGCAGCATACTCTGTTTCTTTATTGGATGCACCTTACAGCGATGGTTGGAGTTCACCAGTTCTTGTTCATACAGCGAAGTCAATAAGATAATAGCAAATGTCATATCGTAAGTTAATGTCATCTGTCCAAGGCTTCCATATCGCTCCTTTAATGTCTGACAAAGCCCGCAATAATATGCCTTATACCGTCGAAAATCTTTTATTTTCAATTCTGGTTCACAAACCGTTACATATCCAAACATAGGCTCTCCTTCTTCTTTATCAAAAAATTCTTTCCTATGAGTATATCACGTTTATGCATTTATTTCACCTTTTTCATGAGTTCTTCTGCCATCTTACAACAACTATCTTATATCTTTCGCTTTACAAATCAATTGTGTCATCGTTCCCATCGGACAATATACACACCAACTGCGCGGTTTAAACAAAATCATCGTAATGAAACCTAATATCGTAGAGGTCAGCATTACACTATAAAATCCAAACGCAAACTGTGCCACACCTTCCTGAAATAAAGTTCCATGATAAGCCCAGTTCCAAGGAACTTTAAATGTCCAAAGCAATGTCACTATCTGTTTTAAATCCTGACTTCCGGCAAATACCAGATATGTATTCCAAAGCATAAGAAAAAACATAGCAAAGAAAAATACAAGAAATCCATATCGAAACACTTTACTTTTCATCCATTTTGGAATATCACGTTTTCGAGATAAACCAAATCTTCCTCCTAACAAGCCAAACAACTGACCTCGTCCGCAATAACGATTGCAGTATCCTTTTGTTCCATATCGAATCGAAATAATAAGAGGAATAAAGAAACATAACAATCCTAACCATGCAAAAAGAATATTAAAAAATCCAAGTATCAAATATGCCACCGACAAAATCCATAAATAATCATACCATTTCTTTTTCATGCTTACACCCCCTGAATTTCAATCACAGATGCCGGACATTCTTTCGCACATTTTCCGCACCCTACGCATTTTTCCTCATCTACATGAGCCATAATCCCTTTGACAATCTGAATTGCTTTCAGCGGGCAGACTTTTACGCAGCATCCACATGCAACACAGCTCTTTTGATCCACAACCGCTCTTCGAACTCTTTTCCCTTTATTCATCACAGTGCCTCCTAAACCATAGTGACATTATCATAATATAAATCCGTCTAAACTTCTGTGATTTTATCACATGATTAAAAATTGCGGATCAAAAAAGGAACCGGCGTTGCCGATTCCTTTTTCTACACCTGAGCTGTCTGCTCAAATGATATCTTTTTATTCTTCTGATGCGTAAACTGCAACCAGTTTCTTCAGATAATCGTATCTTTCCTTAGCTTCCTGCTCGTTCATTGCAAACAATTTTGCAGCCTTCTCCGGATTCGCTCTCTTCAATGCATTGTAACGAACCTCTCCATCCAGGAAGTCCTGATATCCTTCCATCTTAGGTTCTTTGCTGTCTAAGAAGAACTTATTGCCTTCTGCTGCCGGATTGTAACGGAAGTTATTCCAATATCCACACTCAACTGCCAATGCTTCCTCAGTCTGAGCTTTGCTCATACCTTTCTTGATTCCATGGTTAATACATGGAGCGTAAGCGATGATCAGAGATGGTCCCGGATATGCCTCAGCCTCTGCAATTGCTTTTACAGTCTGGTTGAAGTCGGCACCCATAGCAATCTGTGCAACGTATACATAACCGTAGCTCATTGCAATACCAGCAAGGTCTTTCTTCTTTGTTTCTTTTCCGCCTGCTGCGAACTGTGCTGTAGCACCTGTCTTTGTAGCCTTGGAGGACTGTCCACCTGTATTGGAGTAAACCTCTGTATCAAATACCATGATGTTAATATCCTTGCCGCTTGCAAGTACATGGTCAACACCACCGAATCCGATATCGTAAGCCCATCCGTCACCACCGAAGATCC
>Scrappy_p2__coassemble_514_pt1 | contig 75194 bp, 73 predicted proteins | sample Scrappy_p2__metabat2_low_PE_009 | metagenome-assembled genome bin Scrappy_p2
TATGGGCAGGAAGCGTTCAAGATGCTTTTAGTAGTTGTATTTTAATCAAACGCAAGCAACCTACGGTATCAAGATTCTTTAATCGTATGGATGAAGACACTTTAAACCAATTCCTTACGATTGGCAGAATACTTCGAATAACATATTTAATTGGTTTAGACGATTGGCGTTATCAGCAAATAACATCTTTGTTCAAAGCTCCAATATAAATTAACAAGAAAAAACTGTAACGATTCAAATATCTCGTTACAGTTTTCTTATTTCATTGTCATCAATTAAATATATTTCGAATCACAAGGATTTAACACGTAGTATCACCTTCATAGAATGAGATTGGTAAATAGACTCTGGATATCTCATTAGTTTCTTTGTTTATCAATTTTGTCAATAATTGCACAGACTCTTTTGCAATCAAATCTACTGGTTGTCTAATAGATGACATTATCGGCATCTCATTTATAATCCTTTTTCCTCCGTCAAATCCAATTATTTGTATATTTTCTGGAACACTGATTTTCAATAAATTTAATACATTTAATAACAGGTAACCATAATCATCTGTACTTGTAAAACACCCTATTTTACTTTTCAGTATTTTATTATAGTTTTCTTCTAAAAAGGACAGAATATCTTTTTTAACATTTTCATAATTTTTGATACTTGAAACTTCTACAATTTCATAAGGAACATGATTAAGATTGCAATAATCAACAAATCCACTTTTTCTTGCTAACATCGCATCTGAATAAATCACCTTTTCACCTATATATATTAAAGTTTCAGCACCTTTCTCTATAAGCTTTTGTGCAGCAAGCTTTCCACCTTCATAATTATCAGACGAAACCATAGAAAATCTACCCGTTGGTTCTTTTTCAATTGAAACCAGAGGCATACCAGGTCTTACAAAGTCATTCATTTGAGAATATGATATAGATATAATACCCGCAGCTTTTTGGCTTGTTGCTAATTCTATATATTCTTTTTCCTTATTAAAATCAGAATCAGATATACACAAAATCATTTTATAGCCAGAACTATTAAGTTCATTTTGTATATAATAAGTAAGTTCTGAAAAGAACGGAGACCAGACAGTAGGAATAATAAATATAACAAACTTTGACTCCTTAGAGCGAAGATCTCTAGCGGAAGAATTGGGTATATAATTTAATTCCTTTATTGCTGTTTCAATTTTCAATTTAATTTTATCCGATACTTTTTTGTTGTTTAAGTAATTTGAAACAGATCCTCTAGACACGCCTGCCGCTTCTGCCACATCATTTATATTCATACTGTATTACCTCTATTCAATTAATCTTAATACATGTAAAAAACCAATGCTTCATAAGGTCTTAGATACAATGTACTAGCATCTTTATTTTGTTCAATATTACCATTGTAATTTGAAATAACTAATTCTCTTTTGAATTTTTGTAAGTTATTAGGCATATTATAACATACTTTCTTATCAGAAAATGAGCCCAATACCAGAAGCGTTTTACCTTTATAAGTTCTAGTATAGCTAAATATATCAGAGTCTTCTAAACCAATTTCTTTAAAGTCGCCATCCCTTACAATTTCATTCCCTTTTCTATATTTGATTAACTTTTTGTAATAATCATGTATAGAAAAATCACTATTAATATCATTTTCCACATTAATTTTAGAGTAATTAGGATTTAGCCCAATCCAAGGATCAACACAACTAAAGCCAGCAAATGAATTAGAGTTCCATTGCATTGGTGTTCTAGCATTATCCCTAGATTTATTATGGATATAGTTCATAATTTCATCATTTGATAATCCCATATTTGAGAATTTAAGATACATATTATGTGCTTCAATATCCTTATAAGAGTCTATACTATCAAACGCAACATTTGTCATTCCAATTTCATCACCTTGATAGATAAACGGAGTACCTTGCTGAAAATATAAAACTGTCGCAAGCATTGTCGCAGATAGTTTTCTATATTTTGAATCATCATTACCAAAACGCGATACAAATCTTGGTTGATCATGATTATCCCAATATAATGAATTCCATCCAACTCCATTCAATGATTTTTGCCAAAGGAACATTGCTTCTTTTAAATCGCTCAATTTAAATTTTAAATCTGAATATCTACCAAATTTCCCATAATCTACATGCATGTGATCAAATTGGAAAACCATATTTAATTCCTTACGTTCTGGTTGACAATAAAGTAAAGCGTTATCAACACAAGTTCGCGTAGCTTCCCCTACAGTCATTACATCATATTTACTTAATACTTTTTCATACATTTCTTGTAAAAATTCGTGTACTCTTGGTCCATTTGAAGCTCCAAAATATGGACTGCCATATCCATTTTCAATAGCTGCTGGATCATCCGGAAAATCTTGTTTCTTCGAAATCAAGCTGATTGAATCTAATCGAAAGCCATCAATTCCTTTCTTCAACCAAAATTCCATATTTTCATAAACTTCATTTCGTAAATCCGGGTTTTCCCAATTTAGGTCCGGTTGTTCTACTGCAAATAAATGTAGATAATACTGTCCTCTTTCTTCAACATATTCCCATGCAGAGCCACTACCAAAAATGGATCCCCAGTTGTTAGGAGCTGAACCATCTTCTTTAGGATCTTTCCAAATATAGTAATCACTATATTTATTGTCACGAGATTTCTTTGATTCCTTAAACCATTTATGCTCAATTGATGAAGCACATACAGCTAAATCCATAATAATTTTAATTCCAGCATCATGAGCTTCTTTCAATAGGTTTTCAAAATCTTCCATTGTTCCATAGCAATCAGCTATTTTATAATAATCAGAAATATCATAGCCATTATCCACCATTGGTGATTCATAAATTGGGTTTAGCCAAAGTACATTAACACCTAGATCTTTAAGGTATGGAATCTTTTCACGAATCCCATTAATATCTCCAATCCCATCATTATTAGAATCTTTAAATGATTGGGGATATATTTGATAAACTACCGCATCTTTCCACCATTCATTTTTATTCATCATCATCATCTACCTCTGCTTGAAATTCATTCATATAAACGATATTCTCTCTTGAGTCTTTAACTAAATCATTAATAGATTCGTTTGTAAGATAGCTATCTGCTGATTCAAAAACCAATGATAATGCTAAAGCTAGATTAGTCCCAGTTAAAATATGCGTATGCTCTCTAGAAATATATTTATATAGTTTTTGATTAACGGATCCCGCAAGTAAATCTGTTAAAATTACCAATTCATCCTCATCTTTTAAAGTTGAAAAATAAGTATCAATTTTTTCGTCAATTGGTTTTCCATCAACATAAGCATTAATATAAGTCACATCAATATCATCCCCAGCAAAAAATTTTAGTGTCTTCGCAAAGCCTTCTGCTAAAGTACTATGTGTTGCAATTAAAAATCGTCTTTTCATGTTTTACCTCATTTCTACAAAAAGAAAATTTGATTATATTTTTTTCAATTAAGCAGTTTAAATTCCTAAAACCCCAAAATAAGTACCAACTAGCGAAACTACCACAAGTAAAAGAATTACTTTAACAGGTGTCCACCATTTTTTACCCAATAACCAATAAACAAGAGCTGTTAGTAAAACAGGAAGTAATGCGGGCATGATTTTATCAATTACATCTGTTTGTAAAGATAAGCTTACTTCACCAGCTTTAAAAGTAAATGGAATATAAATTTTAATGACTGTCGCAATTAAAGTTCCTACTACCATCAAACCCATAACAGATGCAGCATCTGTTAAAAGATTAATTTTGTCTCCAAGAGTTGTTATTAATTTAGTTCCAGATGAATAGCCTAGATTTGATAACGCCATCTTAACAAAATACAAAGCTATTGAAACTATGATCCATATAATGGCTCCAATTGGATTGCCTTGTAAAGCCATATATCCTGAAATACCACCAATAATCGTTGGCCATAATACCCAAAATAATGAATCACCAACACCCGATAGCGGACCCATCAATGAAATCTTTAAGTTTTGAACAGCATCCTTTGCCTTAAGACCATCCTGTTCTTCCATCGCAAGTGTAGCTCCCAAGACTAAATTTCCCATCTGAGGTGTAATATTAAAATATTTAAAATGATTATCCATTGCTTCAATATAATCTTCATCGTTTGGATAGATTTTTCTCAAAGCTTTTGACATTGCAAATGCAACAGAAGGAGCTTGTTGAGTTTCATAGTTCCAACCTAAACCAGCCATAAAAGTCCAACGTCTAAATGCTGCTTTACGTTCCTTGTCTGTTAATTTATTTACTGTTTGATTATTCATCAAAATCATCTCCTTCCATACCATTTTCTAAACAATAGGATGCATTCTTTGTCTTTTCTGTTTCATTTCTGTAAATAATATATCCTGCTGCTGCACCTAATAATGCAACTCCTAAAATTGGAAGATTAAGATATGCAGATAACACAAAACCAACAATCAAAAATGATAAATGTTTTTTTACAGGCATATAATGTAAAAGTAATCCTACACCAAGTACTGGCAACATATTACCGGCTACTTCAAGTCCTGTTGTAAACCATGTTGGAATCGCTTTTGTCACAAGATTTACAAGAGGTGCACCAAAAATAACTACTGCAGTAACAGGAATTACATATTTCAAACTCCAAATAAATACAGATAAGATATAAACTACTTGCATCTGAGAGAATTTTTTCTGATGCAATAATTTTTGTTCCCAATGAGCAAAAAAAGTATTTACATATTTTACAAATACATCCAATTGTAGTGTTAACATACCTACAGGTAATCCAACAGCTACAGCTTCTCCAGTACTTACACCGGTTCTCGTTGCAATGAAAATAGAAACAATTGTTGCTACTCCATATTCAGGAATAGAAGCTCCACCAAGTGCGGTAACACCTAAAGACATTAATTGTAAAGTACCACCGATGACTAGAGAAGTATTCCAGTCCCCGGTAATCAACCCCATAACAAATCCTGTACATACTGGCCAAGCCCCAATCACTTGAACACCTGAACCATTATCCCAAGTCATATAACCAGCTAATAAAATAATCAAAACATTTTGTAAAATTTCTAGCATAATAGTCTCCTAATCTAATTTTGAAAGTATTGCATCTAAACTTAGTTCCTCATCACTTGGACGATATTGGAACGTTACATTTTTGCCTCTTTTTGACAATTCTTTTAAGTCTTCGATTTCTTTATCATTTAAAGAAATCCGATTTGTAATTGGCTTTCTATCACCTTCTGCGAAAAGAAATCCAACGTTGACATCAGAAAATTCAATTCCTGCTTCTTCTAACTTCAATAAAGTTTCAGGTTCTTTAACAATGACAAATACACCATGATTATCATATTTCCCCATTTTAAAGTTGTTGATAGCGGTTTCAGTTGAAATAATTGACATCCCTGTGCCAGATGGTTTACTCATACGCATACTACCTTTAACAACTTCATCATCACAAATTTGATCATCAATCACCATGAATCTTTTAGGTTTCAAACGCGTATTCCAATCATTTACCGTGATACCATGGATTAGTCGTTGATCAATTCTCGCAAGTACAATAGACATAAATTTTTCCTCCTTTTGGAACGTTCCATTTTGTTTACGCTTACATGGTATCAATATTTTTTTGATTGTCAATAAAAATCGATCGTATTTTTCAATTTTATTTCAATCACTTTTTACTTTTTAAAATCTAAATTATCTCTAATTTTACGAAAGATATACACTTAATTTCTAACCCTTTTGTCTATAAACTTCAACAATAATTAACCGGTAGAATCTTGCTCTAAGAAACTGCCGGACTGCCGTTTACTTCCTACTGCCACTTTTTCCAGAAAATCGTAGCCAACTTTTTTATAAAAGGCGGCTTGGTCTTTACTGACAATAAGGCGTTTTGGAAGCTGCGTTTTGCCCGCTGTCTGAAAAAAACAGCAGTCTTTTTGACTTCACTATCTAATACGGAACTTTTGGAAATTTGCCAAAAATGAGCACAAAAAAGCAGCAAATCTTTTTCGAATTTACTGCTTTGTGTGCCACTGCAGGGCGACTGGATATTCAGTTTTTATGGTAGATCATCTATCTACTTTTGCAACAGCCTCTTTGTGTGTACTACATTATACTCCATCAATATTTCCAGCTGAAATAATTTTTTCCCACATATAATATCCATGCATTAATTCTTTTTCCAGCATTTCTTTTGTTTTATATGGCAATATTTCTTCTTCAATTTCCGGGATACAATCGATTTCTCCAGAAACAAATTTAGTTAATCTATTTGCCGCTGACTTCGCTCGTACCGAAACACCTGCAAAACGAATATCTAAAACTTCATATCCAAACGGTTTATATTCATTCATCCAAATATTCTGCCTTAAATTACGAAGTATTTCTGCCATATCTTCAATTTTCTTTAATTCATTTTCTGCGATTGATTGCATCTTTGGGAAATCTTTTTTTAGATATGATTCTTTTATCTGTTCCGTAATTCCTGCTTTTTGAGATAAAATTTCAGCTAATACGCCATAATATTCAAACAGCTGACGTTCTTCTAAATTTTCACTGTTCTCAACAATGCTTCGTATTTTTTCAGCGAGCAATTTATAGCGTATTTTCAATTTTCTTTCATCAAACATTTTTATAAAAAGTCCCATCAGGTTATCCTCATATAAAATTGTTTTCGATGGATTTTCACAATATCGATTATGGTTTCCCTCTTCATATTGTGGATTATCAAATGCATCTAACAAACAATAATTCTTCCACTTCTTTTTAAAAGAAAATTCAAATCTCTCTGCTATTTCATCCTCCGATGGTGTTTTGGAAAATCCATATTCTCCATACATTGCCAGAATTGGCAGCATTGTATCTAATGGTGTCTCAGCACCATTGTCCATCCATACCGTACAAAACACATCCTTAACATTCATCTCACAGCAAGCAATCAATGCATCTCTTGTTGATTGTAATGCTTTACTAACTCCCGGTGCAATACCGTTCCATGTCCATGCTCCACCAGCAAAAATAAGCGGATTTCCCAATTTTTGATGCAGTTGAATATATCTCTTATAAAAGTCAACACCTTCGTTATAATAATCCCAATAACAAAGTGTAATTTTATCTGACATGTTTGCTTTATTTACTGGTTCCGCATCCTCCGACAAACTATAGTAGTTCTCTACTCCAAAATTCAGTTTTAAATACATATCAGACCAGATAATTGGATGGAGATTTAATTCTTTACATACTCCTTCTAACCAATCTAAATGAAGTTTCATAATCCTATCTGGTTTATGGTATCCATAATTATCCAGATATTTTCCCCGTCCCAAATTAGCTGCTTCGTCCATTCCCAAATGAATGATCCCACCCGAGAAACATTCAGAGACTGTTTTCAAAATTTCCGTCAACAACTTTTTAGTGTTTTCATCTTGCAACAACAAAATATCATCAATATCTTTATAGCTGTCAAACATTGGCTGTTTTAATGCACTCCGCAAATGAGCCAGTGTTTGTATGCATGGAACAAGAGTCACTCCAAAAAATCGTCCATATTCATCACACTCTTTTATTTCTTTTTTCGTCAAACGGCCTCTTAAATATCCCCAATATGGATATTTCTCAATTTCCATTGTATCTTCCATATAGAGATACAAACGATTCATTCCAAATTCCGCCAGCCTCATAATATATTTTTTTATCGTCTCAACTTTAGGAACGCAATTACGTGAACAGTCTAACATAATACCATTTGACACAAAATTAGCTTTTTCCTCAATAACAAATTTCTTCTTCTCTTTGTTTTGCAAAAGTAATGAGAGTCCTCTGAAAAAATGTGCTTTCTTTGAATAATAAATAGCACAAGATTTATCCTGTTTTTTTATTATCAATTTATTATCACAAATATGTTTACACTCAAGCTGGATTTCAGCAATTGCTTTATCATTTACCAATGTATATTGATGTTTCGTTAACAAACAGTTTAAACCGTCTATCAGTTCATCTTTAAAATCTTCTGATAGCCAAACAGTTTTTTTAATCATCTATACCATACCATCTCTTTCATAATTATAGTCTTTCCTCAGGAATGATAATTTCAGATAACCCAACACTATAACTTTCATTTTCTGCTGTTTGCAATTCATTCTTTTTGTTTTCATTTTTACGTCACCTCATTTTAAAAATCATCTACTTTGACAATTCCCGCATTCTATATTCCGACGGAGATACTCCTGTATTCTTTTTAAAGACTTTAAAAAAATAACTAGAGTCTACATATCCTACCATCAAAGCAATATCTGTAGTCAGCACTGTAGGGCAATTCAATAACATTTCCTTTGACCTTTCAATTCTTATATTTTGTATATAATGATTTGGTGTAACACCTTTATACTCTCGAAATAGTCTGCTCAAGTACGAAGGAACTAGTCCAAATTCCTGAGCCAACATTTTCGTTGTAATTCTCTCTGTGTAATGTTCTTGAATAAATGCATCCACTCTCTGAACCAATGCTGCAGTATTCTCTTCTTCATTTGGAAACATAAGCCTCTGACACCAAAAAATAAATTCCTCAAATATTTCGTTTATACTATTTGATCTCATAATGATATCATTAATTTCTCTTGTCGGATTACTAATTTCTTCATTTAAAAATCCTGTTTCGTACATCTGGATAAACATTAAGATTTTCTTTAAAGTGTGTTCTAAATCATACTGTGTAATATTTTCTTCTTCCATTTGTTTTTGAATTACAACCAATAAATCTTGAAATCCTTTAAATTTTCCTTGCTTAATCATATATTGCAGAGATTCTTCTGTTGATTTTTTCATACGAAATGAAGGCCATTTATTATCTTCATTAATAACTTCGCATCTTCCATATTTCCAATTTCTCAGCAATTTTTTCCGTAATTGAGTTACGATATTCCCTACTTCAAAAATATCTGTACACACATCACCTGCTACTATTGCTATTGGAAATATAAGTTCTTTTCTCTGAAGATACTTTGTTACCGTCAGTTCAATATTCTCTACCTCTTCCGTTTCCAATAATACAATCATCTCATTGAAATACTTTCCATAGTATGTATATGTTCCAACTAAACTTTTTATTTCCTTCTTCAGAAAAGTACGCAAATCAACATTATTCCAAAATTCATTATCAAATTCTGATTCCTCTAGATCTGATATACAGTAGGCCTTTGCCACTATATAGATTGGGTATACATTTTTAAATTCATTCTTTTCTTCAGCATCTTTTAACCCATACTTATTATTACCAATCTGTTTTTCTCCAAACAATATTTGCTTCAGAAGCACATCCTTTTTTTTCTCTTTCTGACATGAAATCTGTTCTTTCAACTCTTTTAGAAGCGCACATAATTCATGGTTTTCTATCGGTTTTATCAAATAACGTTTTGCCTCATATCGAACCGCTTGTTGTGCATACAAGAAATCTTGATAACCACTTATAACTACACTAATAATCTGGGGATGCTTTTCTTTTATATATTTCAGAACCTGTAATCCATCTACTATAGGCATATTAATATCCGTAAACACGACATCAACTTCATGGTTTTCAAGATACTCTAATACCTCTTTTCCATTTTTTGCCAACATTACAACGCTAAAATCTGGATCTGCTTTTTCAATCAGCCTAGCAATCCCTCTTAATAACGGGAATTCATCTTCTGCAATAAGAACCTTAATCATTTAAGCGTTCCTCCAATCATAACTACTGCACCTTCTTTGTCATTTGACAACTGAAATATGAAATCATTTTTATAACAGATCACCATACGCATATAAATATTCCAAATACCCATTCCCTCAACAGTACCCTCTTCCAGATTATTTTTCATTTGACTCATAGAAAATGCTTTTACCCTTTCTGCAAATTGCTCTAAATATTCTTCAGAAAATCCTATTCCATTATCATGAATTTCTATAATCCACTTTCCATCTTTTTCTCGAATTACTATCCGAATTTTCCACACAGGTTCTATTTTCTTAAATGAGTGTTTAAAACAATTTTCACAAATGGGTTGAATAATATATTTAGGAATTTTAGTATGGTACAATTGCTCATCGCTTTCTACAGTGTACTGAAAAGCGTCCTCATAACGAACTTTCATCAATTTGATATAATCCAATGCATATTCCAGTTCTTCTTCTATTTTGCTAAAACCATTTCCCATGTGTGAGCCATAAACCAACATTCTTCTTAACCTTGAGCACATATTAGCTATTTTATCATTTCCATCTATCTGCGACTCAATCGATATAATTGCCAATATATTATAAAGAAAATGAGGATTCATTTGAGATTGTAAAGCAAATAATTGAGCTTTCAGTGCATTTGTCTCTGATGCATATTCTCGTTCCAATGCTGATTTCATTCGTTCAATCATTGCATTAAATGCATGTTGTATACGAACAAATTCATCTTTATTTTTCCACTGTTCTACTTCCAAATGTGGATTATCTAAACTCATCTTTTTTACAGACTCATTTAATTGTTCCAGTGGTTTCGAAAGTCTTCTCACAATAAGCATTTCTGTCACAACTGCAATACACAAAATAAAAATAAAACCCATTAAAATAATCACATTATATTGATTGAAAAATGTAAGTTCTGGTCCTTTTTCTTTTACAAACAGCACCTGGTATGGAGCATTATCTAATCCCCTTGTGTATGCAACATATTTAGAATGCTCCACAGGTATTTCTTGCTCCATAGAGTTCTTCAATTCTCTAAAATCAACATCTATCTGGTGTAGTTCTTTCTCATATGTTGAATTAGAATAAATCATATTATCCCCATAAAATAAAGTAACATATGTATCTTCATTTATACTATTAATCACATCATTCAACCATTTTACATTTTCTTGCACTTCTACATAAGCATATACACTTTCATTTGTAATATGATTTTTAATTTGACGAATGATTGAAAAATACGGTTTTACAGCCAATCCTGTATCATTCAATATATCATCTTCCGACCACGAGTAATATATATGATTATTTCCACTTGCAAAATAGTCCTGTACCTTCTTAAAATTATCACTTTTAAACCATTGGTCTATTCCCGATTTAGTTGTAACATCTGTCGCTGTGTATACAAAGTCGTGATATTGATTATATAAACAAATTCGCTTTATTCCATCTTTTTTAAAATTAAAGGAATTCAGCAATTCAACAATCTTCGCATTTTCTAATGGCTCATCTTCAAAATAATTTGATTCTTGATTTCCAACTAATTTTCTAAATGAATTGACAATATCGGGATTAGCTGCAATTTGTAGTGCAGTTTTATCTAATTCGTAAAAATGGTTATCTAACTGATCAACAATACTATCGGATACAATTCTAAAATCATCCAACATACTTTCAGAAATTGTTGATAATACTTTATGGTAATAAATACTACCCAGTAAAATAACTACAAACAAAATGATGATATTTTGTACCAAAACGATTTTGGTCTTAAAGGGAAACTTACGAAACATTTTCTTTCCTCTTTTCACTCAATTCTCATTTTATATTGTAGCACACTACAACTTTTCCTGTAATGCTTAAATCAATATTATGGTATACATTAGGGAATATTATGCAGTTAAAAGTTATCCTTTTACAGCTCCAGCTGTCATTCCTTCTACGATATATTTCTGTAAACATAAATAAAGAATAACTATCGGCAAAACTGTAAACATAATTGCCGCAAAAACATACTGCCAATCTCTCGCATATAATCCATAGAAATTATATACCATCATTGGAATAGTTGTCCTATCAGAACTACTCATCAGATACAATGGTATCTGAAAATTATTCCAAATACTAATTGCTGCTATAATCAAATTAGTTATTACTGCTGGTTTCATAATTGGAATTAATACTTTAAAAAACATTTGTATTGTATTACATCCATCTATCAAGGCAGCTTCATCAATCTCTCTGGGTATTCCTTTTACAAAGCTTGCAAAAGTCATGACTGCAAATGGTAAATTAACTGCCACGAATACAAAAATAACCCCTGTATAAGTCTCTAATAAATGTAACTTTAGCAGTAAAAAGTACGTTGTTACAAGCTGCATTGTTGCTGTTAATCCGAATATAAAATAATAATATGCTACATTCATTTTTTTATCATTTCTTCTAGAAATAACTATTCCTGCCATACTTCCAAAAACAATTATAATAGCTACTGCTATGACTGTAATAATAAGACTGTTTTTATAACCTCTCAGTATATTACCAGTTTCTAATACATGCTGATAATTTTCTATCATAAAATGTTCCGGTAATCTCAAATCCATATGTAGCGCTTCACCTTGTGTTTTGAACGAACCAAGAACCATCATGATAATTGGAATCAAAAAAATTGGCGAAATAAGTAAACAAAGTAAAGAAGCTATTATTTTACTTCTGTGCTTCGATTTTATCATGATTCAACCTCCTTACTTCTTAAGAAACGATTTAAAGCGAATGCTACAAGTGCTACACCTAGAGAGAGAACAACAGAACTTGCACTAGATTTACCAAGTAAACCTAATCCAAAGGCACGATATGTATAGGTGCTGAGTACCTGTGTGTCAAAACCAGGACCACCTCCAGTTAAAGCATATACAAGATCAAATACTTTTAAACCGCCTGTAATGTTCAGCGTAATTACTACTGTAAAAGAAGGTGCTAACAGCGGAAACGTAATCTTCTTAAATCGTTGCCAAACAGACGCTCCATCCATTTCTGCACTTTCATACAGTTCATTTGGTATGGATTGTAATCCTGAAATAAACAAAAACATATTAAAACCTGCCCACATCCACACCTCTATAAAAATAATCCAAAACATAGCAGTTCCGTACTGTCCCAACCAATCTTTTGCTAGACCGGACATACCAAGTGCATTCAATCCATTATTCAGTAGACCATCCTGTTTTAAGATTCCTGTAAATAATAAACCTATTATCATACAACTTAATACGCAAGGCAGGTAAAATAAAGTACGGAAAAATCCGTTTCCCCTAAATTTCTGTACCACCAAAAGCGCAAGACCTAATCCTACAATTGTTTTAAAAATTGTTGTCATAATTGCGAAAAGTGCAGTATTTACCAGTGATCGTAGAAACACCTCATCGCCAAATAAGTTGATAAAATTTCGAAAACCGGAAAATACTGGTGAATTTAATCGATCCATATTCCAGTCCGTAAACGAAAATAAAAATGCAATTACAATAGGTACGATATAAAAAACTGTATATATCCCAACCGCAGGCAAACACATCCATCCTGGATATAACTTTCTTTTTATGTTATTTTTCATATATCCTTTGCTCCCTATGCACGAAGATGCCATACCATTTTTTTAGGAGGCATGACATCTTCACTTCGATTATGCTGATTTCCTGTTATTCTTATTCAAACGCCTCAACGCCTTGATCTTTCATATACTGCTCAAAATCTTTCTGGAATTGTTCCATAATTGCTGCTCCATCTCTATCGCCTTTTGCTGGCGCATCAACATAATATACATACAGACTACTCTCACATAATGCATTCAAGTCCATTACATAAAAGTTCCACTCTGGAATAACTTTTCCTGTCTGAATGAATTTTTCGTTAATACCCTGTAAGTATTCTGGAAGCTCCCCACCATCAACATCCTTAAATGCTGGAAATCCTGGACGATCCGCAAAATAAAGATTTGCATATTCCGGTGTAGACCAAAGATTAAGCACTTTTTTTACAGCATCCATATTTTCAGAGTCTTTATAAACCACAAAGCCTGGGGAAGACATATTTTCTGTTACCACATCTACACCATCTTTCATAGAGATAGCAAACATTCCTACATTAGCTTCTGGATTTGCTTCTAACACACTTGCTGCAAAAAAGTCCCCATTAAAGTGCATTGCTGCACTACCATCTGCAACAGAAGCAATTGCATCGTCATATGTAGCAGATGTAAAATTATCGTTTACATATCCTTTCTCGTAAAGTTCCAAGTATTTATCAATAATTTCTGCCATTTCCGGAATATCCGTCCACTTCATTTCATTATTTAGAAGTTTGTCAGCATATTCCTGTGCTTTCTCTGCTCCTAAAGCTTTTGCAAAGTTATCTGTCATTAACACTTGAGGTACCCAGCTATCTTTTGGCATATAAATTGGAGTGATTCCAGCATCTTTCAAAGTCTGACACACATCCAACAATTCTTCCCATGTTTCTGGAACTGTTGTAATCCCTGCTTGTTCAAAAACATCAACGTTGTAAATAAATCCATGGGTGCCCGGTACACTTAAAAACGGAAAACCATAAATCTTCCCATCTTCTTTATTTGTAACATTTTCTGGAATCAGAAGATTGTCAACCCATGCCTCGTCACTTAAATCAGCAAAATTGCTTGCCGGATCTACGATATCATAGACTGCAGGAATGTTATAATCAATAATATCCGGAGCCTCTCCTGAATTAAGTTTCATTTTAATCATATTAAGCGACTCAGCATCTGGTACCACCTGAACATCAACAGTAATGTTTTCTTCTTTTTCAAGTTTCTCAATCATAGCCTGCAACCCATCATAATATCTTGATTGCTGCACCATTGCGCTGATTGTAACTTTTTCATTACTGTTTTTCTCCTGTGTAGTCTGAGTGCCATTTTCTTTTGAAGTTCCACATCCAGCGAGCAATCCCACACTAAGAGCACACGCTAATCCTATAGAAACTACTTTTTTTGTGTTTTTCATTTTTAATACCTTCCTTTCCTGTTTTTTGGCAATTTTACTATATTTCTAATTATAATTTAGTTTTTTTTATTGTAAATGCAAAAAAATAAAATGCCAAGTGTATAAATGTAAAAAAAAGAAAAGAAATCATTTACATTTTTTTGAAAACAATTTCTTTTCTTCATACTTTTAAACAAATGTACAATTTATTATTTCTTGTTTATCTGCCTTTAAATACATATCCCAAACTTGATTTTGATATTTCACTTGCACTTTCTTATCATATTTTGAGGAAACTCTAGCAGTAATTAATTTGCCTTCCCGCCACTTTATATCTACTTCTATTCCACCTTCCGCCAATAAGCCACTTATTTCTCCATTTTTCCATTGAGTAGGCAATGCCGGAAGTAACTCTATCCTACCATAGCAACTTCTTAGAAGCATATTGGCAATTCCACTTGCTGCACCTAAGTTTCCATCTATCTGAAAGACTTCTCGTTCACCTTCATTCTCTCCCAGTGGTGGATGTAGATCAAAAAGATTATCGTAAGACGATTTTATTAATAGATTATTTAAAAACAGTAACGCCTTATCCCCCTCTCCGAGTCTTGCAAAAAAATTAATCAACCACGCGCAACTCCATCCAATATGTCCTCCTCCATAAGAAAGTCTCCTATCAAGAAAATTTTTCACTCCTTCAATAAGTTCCGGAGTATCATAGATGTTAATTATAGTTCCAGGATAAAATCCCACCAATGCTGAAAAATGTCGATGAGCAGGATCTACTTCTGTAAAATCTTCTATCCATTCCTGAAGTTGACCATTTTTACTAACTTGAAATTCTGGTAATAACGCTCTTTTCATTCTGACTAATTCTAATAATTCATCTTCTACATCCAAAATCTCTGACGCTTCTAAATAATTCTTAAACAGTTCCTTTATCAAAGAAATGTCCATAGTCGAACTGTAACTTACAGAGCATTCTTTACCTTCCCAATCCCGAAATGTATTTTCCGGAGATGTTGAAAGTGGAGTGTGATAATACCCATCCTCTCCCTTTTCAAGCCAATCCAATGAAAATTTTACCGCACCTTTCATAATCGGATATATACGTTTCTCTAATATATTTGTATTTCCTGTATATTTAAAATAGTCATATATCTGAACACTTAACCATATGCCTCCCATTGGCCAAAATGCGTATTTTGCCATTCCTGATACAGGTTCTGTATGGCGCCATATATCTACATTATGATTTGCAACCCATCCTCCACAATTAAAATAATTATGGGCTGTTTCCTGTCCGACCTTACTCATTTGTTCTATCATACTTAGTAATGGTTCAAAACACTCTGTTAAATTGCAGATACCTGCTGGCCAATAATTCATTTCAGTATTTATGTTAATTGTCCAGTTACTACTCCAGACAGGGCGAATACTCTCACTCCATATTCCTTGAAGATTCGACGGCTGTGTTCCTCTGCGCGAACTCGAAATTAACAAATAGCGATTATAATGATAATATAGACAATATAATCCAAGATCGCCGTTTTTCTCTTTAAAGTCATTTAGTCTTCTATCTGTTGTTTTACAATTATCTTCTTCACCCAAATATAATTTAGATCGTTCAAACAATAGTTGATAATCTTCTAGATGCCTATTTATAATTTGTTGGTACGTTCTTTTCCCAATTTTTTGAAGAACAGAATTAACTTTTTGGATGCATTTCTCCATTGAAAAATCGATTTCTAATGTATCTGACTGATATCCGTCTGCAGCAGTTAATAAAACAAGTATCTCTGTCGCATTTTCTACCCGGATTATACCATCAACATCGCTCATTATTCCGTCTTTTAATTCCACTTGCATGGAGCAACAAAACGGCATTCCTGGATTTCCATTCTTATATATAATAGGATTATCACTTTTTACATAATTAGGGTTAACATGTGTAGGGGCATTTCCTATAATGGTTATTCCTCTTTTCTTATTTACCCTTGAAATGAACTGTAACTTACTCTCCAATTCAAACACAACATTCAACGTTTTAGGAATATCACAAAAAAGATGAAGAACAATTGCTTTATCTGGATGTGACGCAAATATTTCTGAATGATAACGCTTACCATCATATATAAATTCAGTACTCACCACAGCACTTTCCAAGTCCAATTCCCTTTTATATGAAGTATAATTTTTCACATCACAATATTGATATTTTAAAATTCCAAGAGGCATATATGATTCATTATATTGTCCTAGTAATTTTTCCTCTATTATCTTTTGTGCTTCATAATACTTTTCCACCATGCATGCCTTTTTTGCTTGCTCTAGCGCTGTCTTGTCAATATTACCCTCTTTTCTTCTCCCGGTTCCAGACCACAACGTATCCAGATTCAGTGTAATATATTCTTCTGGGATTTTCCCATATACCATCGCTCCGAGACTTCCATTTCCAATTGGCATTGCTTCACAAAATGAAGTTGCTGGAACATCATACCATAATTTCATATTCATTTTTCTTTTCCCTTTTGACTCTTCAGATCATATTTTTAGTTTAATTTGGAATAATTAATAAAAAACACATAGTAAAATTGCCCAATCAGCTTCTTATGCCTACTTATTTGAATTTCAATATACCATGCAACTTTTAGATAGGTCAATAACTTATTCTACTATTAATACCCAGGTTGAATAGTGTTGTGATAAACTATAGTTGTAACACTAGTATATCGTTTAATAATTAACTACATTTTTTTGAGAGCTTTGTGTTATACTTTAGTCAGCACATATTGAAAGGGGTACCATTACATCTATGAATACACCAAAAGCTTTGTTGCTGACATCAGAACACAAGGAAACACTTGAAAAATTGGTAAAATCCGGAATGACACCAGCAATTATCATTCAACGTGCCAAAATACTACTTTTCAAAGCGGCAGGCCGCACCAATGAATCTGTTGCAGATGAACTTGGCATTAACAAAAGGACCGTCCTTCTTTAGACTCAAAAGTACCGCAACCGTTCAGTTGATGAAACACTGGATGATATTTTGAGTGTTTCTAAAGGGAGAAGCCCGAAGGAGACCATCTCATGAGAAGCTAAAACCTGGTTGATCAGTATTGCCTGTCAAAAGCCGAAAGACCTTGGATATGTAGCTGAGACATGGACGAATTCAGCTTTGACCAGATATGTCCGTAAACTTGCTGAAGAAGCAGGTTATCCACGCCTTGCAACAATTTCGGAAAGCAGTGTGTTCAATATTCTTTCAAAAAGTAATATGAAACCATTCCGAGTTCAATAATACTGCGAGCGACGAGATCCAGATTTTGATAATAAAATGCACAATGTTCTGCTTGTATATAAACAAGTTTCTCTTCAGTTTGATGAGGAAGGAAATCTGCTTCCATTTGAGGGGCAAGTAACACATGTCCTTTCGTATGATGAAAAGCCCGGAATTCAGGCAGTTGAAACCACCGAGGAAGATTTACTCCCAGATCGTGATCATGGTACCATGAAACGCGATTATGAGTACAAACGTTTGGGAACCTTATCTCTGTTGGCTGGCATCGATCTCCAGACCAGTGAAGCAATCCATTTAGTAAGCAATACACACAACAGCAGAGATTATATCGCCTTCCTCGAGAAATTAAATGCCACATATCCGCTGGGAGACAAAATCCGTCTTGTATTGGATAATTTAAAAGTGCATTCCTCTGCGGAAGTACAGAAATATATCTCAACCATACCAGACAGATTTGAGTTTGTATTTACGCCCAAACATGCTTCTTGGCTTAATCTTGTAGAGGGCTTCTTTAGTAAAATGACAAAACAGATGTTGAAAAACATACAAGTTAAGTCAAAAGAAGAATACGATAACTGGCGTTGCCACTATCCAAAGTTCGATACCACACAAAGATGGGCGAAAGTGCCATCACAGGAACTTAGTGACGCCTTAGTTGAAATGTTCAAAGATCAACTCAAACCAGATAAATAAAGACGACAAAAAGCCCTTAGCCATGAGTTTCATACCCACAGCTAAGGGCTTAGTTTATAATATGGATTCGTTCAGAGCCAAGCGAATGTTGCGAATATATGCGTTGAGTGCTTGCACTCATAAACATATATTTGCATACATTCATTTGGCGGATACGCCACAACGAGGAAATATGCAATATTTCCGAGTATGGCTCTGAACGCTTTGTTGCACAACCACCTGTCAATCATTCTCTAACCATAAAACCACTGGATTACAAGAATAATGGCTCTCATGCAACCGTTATCAAAAGACTTTTGAAAGTGCCGCAGACCCGCATAAACACTGGATTTTTACGATACTCCAACTTATTCGAATTCAATCGTCGCTACCGGTTTCGGTGTAATCTCATAACACACTCTGCTCACACTTGGTACTTCTGCACTAATCCTTGCACAAATCTTCTCCAGAATATCATAATCAATTCTTTCAATGGATGCGGTCATTGCATCAATTGTATTAACTGCTCTAATTACTACCATATATCCCATACTTCTTGCATTGTTTCTCACACCAACTGCCTTGAAGTCCGGCACTACTGTAAAATACTGCCATACCTTCTTGTCTAACCCTGCTTTTGCAAATTCTTCTCTCAGGATTGCATCAGATTCGCGTACTGCTTCCAGACGGTCTCTTGTAATTGCACCAAGGCATCTCACTCCCAATCCAGGTCCTGGGAATGGCTGGCGATATACCATCTCTGCCGGCAATCCCAATTCAATACCACACGCACGCACCTCATCTTTGAACAATTGTTTTAACGGCTCTACCAATTCAAACTGTAGGTCTTCCGGAAGTCCTCCTACATTATGGTGTGATTTTACCATTTTTGCAGTTTTCGTTCCACTTTCTATAATATCTGGATAGATGGTTCCTTGTCCAAGGAAATCGATTCCATCCAGTTTTCTCGCCTCTTCCTCAAATACTCGAATAAATTCTCCGCCAATAATCTTTCTCTTTTCTTCCGGATCTGCTATATTTTCTAATTTTCCTAAGAAACGGTCTGTTGCATCTACATAAATTAAGTTCGCGTGGAGCTGATTTTTAAAGACTTCCACAACGCTTTCGGATTCATTTTTTCGCATCAGTCCATGATTTACATGTACACATACCAATTGCTGTCCAATTGCTTTTAAAAGAAGAGCTGCCACAACGGAAGAATCTACACCACCCGAAAGAGCCAGAAGAACTTTTTTGTCTCCTACCTGTTGACGTACCAGTTCTACTTGATCTTCGATAAAGTTTTTCATATTCCAATTCGCCTCTGCTTTACATGTATCAAATAGAAAGGCTTTCAATGTATCTGTATCTGGCAGCTCTGTATATGTATCTGCACATTTTGCAGTTGGATGATCAATTGCGATCACCGGATAACCGCAGGTATAAATCTCATCTGACACTTCTACGGCAGCTCCATCTACGATTCGATTCTCGCCTCCGTTTAAAATGATTCCTTTCACATTATCCAACTTATTCAGTTCCTCTACTGTGATATCATGCGGATGAATCTCGCTGTACACCCCTAAATCTCTGATATTTCTTGCCAATACTGTATTTTCTGTACTTCCCAAGTCCAGAATTACAATCATGTCCTGTTTCATATTCGTTTCGCTCCTTTTTAATTTCCTCTTTTGAGTTATCTTTTTCATCTGCCTTAATTATACCTACCTTTTCAAATGAAGTAAATAATAATCACATCTTTCTTTATTTTTTCCCACAAATATATGATATAATGATACTATCTATATTTATTATTTTAATATTATATTTTTTACATTACAAAGGAGTCTGTTATTTATGAATATGAATTTTAACCAACTTGCAGCATTACAGAAAGCAAAAGAGGCTGTTGACCGTTTTCGAAAGAATCATCCAAAGTTTCCTCCTTTTCTAGAGGCCGTTGGCAGACATGCATTGAAAGATGGTACTTTGATCGAGATTTCAGTAACTACACCCGATGGAACAAAATACGAATCCAATCTCCGGTTAAATTCTGAGGACATGGAACTTATGGAGATGCTGACTTCTATGAGTAAAATGGTTTAGCTGGTACTTTTATCCATTTCCGAACCTAAGGATGCGGCAAATTGGAAGAATTTTTCATTCAAAAAAGGAAGGGATTTCGTCTTTCGACAAAACCTCTTCCTTTTCTTCTGCAAGCCAATGCTCGCAAGATTTCTAAATTTTAAAAATCAGCATTATTTTAAACATTCAGCATTCCCTTTAATACATTTTTCGGGAGCGCTCCGATTTCTTTTTTCACAATTGCTCCATTCTGAAATACTGCAAATGTCGGAATCGTCATTACGCCATATCTCTGTGCGATTTCCATCTGCTCATCGATATTCACTTTGCAAACCTTTGCGTCGCTGACTTCACCTGCAATTTCTTCTACAACAGGCCCCATCATTTGGCAAGGTCCGCACCAATCTGCATAAAAATCTACCAATACCGGCTGTTCTGCTTTCAACACTTCCTGCTCAAAATTATCTACTGTTAATTTAACTACTGACATTGTGATATCCTCCTGATTTTCATTCTATAACTTTTGTTTATTTTTTCGTTTTCATGTTATCTTTAACATCTGACTATAGTATATCACTTTTTTTTGCTTTTTCTGTGATAAAATCACATTTATTTTTAGAGGTTATATTTTTGCCAGTTTTCCTGCATCCAATACTTCAACCTTGCCTCGGGTCAATTTTACAAGACCGTCCAGTTGAAACTGTTTCAGTAGCCTCGTTACTACTTCTCGCGCAGTTCCCAGATCTCTTGCAAGAGCATCATGTGTAATCGTCAACGTATCCGTTCCTGCTAGCGCCCGATGCTCCAGAATTGCATTTGCAAGCCTTGAAGCCACATTGGAAAATACATATTGATTAAATAGCCACATAATATCAGAAAATCGCTCAGAAATCATTTCCAACGTATAGTCTTTGACCGCTGCATTTTCGTCATGAATCTTCTTATATACAAACTTTGGAATCGTACAGATTACAGCATCTGATTCCAGTTCCATATCCAATTCAATATCCATCCCCTTCATCATACACGCTGCACTTAAAATGCTGACATCCCCTTCAATCAGTCGAAATAACGTTATTTCGCCTCCATTTGGTGATGTCACAAAAACACGCGCTTGTCCGGTATGAATAATCTGAACCCCCGCGCACTCGCTTCCGCCGTAATGCAATAAAGTACCTTTCGGATATGAATTTTCCACCATACTTTCCAGCAGATTACACTGTTCCTTTTGTGTCAATTCCTTCCAAAACGGAAATACTCGATCTAATTCTAATCTTTCCTGAATCATTCTTCTGCCTCGTCAATCGCCTTTCCAATATCATGACGCATATATTTGTTGTCGAACTGTACCCATTCTGTTGCTGCATACGCATTCGCGCGCGCTTCTTTTAAGTCTTTTCCTTTTGCTGTAACGCCCAGTACACGACCACCGTTTGTTACAATCTGTTCTCCGTCAAACTTCGTTCCTGCATGGAAACAATAGTAACCCTCATGTTTCTTAAATTCTTCCAGTCCATGAATCGGATATCCCTTTTCATAGGAAACTGGATATCCTTCCGATGCAAGAACTACACAAACAGCCGCATTGTCCTCAAACTGTAAATCAATCTGATCCAATGTACCATCGATACACGCCTCTGCCACTTCAACCAAATCGTTTTTCATTCTCGGCAATACCACCTGTGCCTCCGGATCTCCAAAACGAGCATTATACTCCAGCACCTTTGGTCCTTCCTCTGTCAACATCAAACCAAAGAAAATAATTCCTTTAAATTCTCTGCCTTCTGCTGCCATGGCATCCACCGTTGCCTGATAAATGTATTGATTACAAAACTCTTCTACTTCTTTTGTATAGAACGGACTTGGAGAAAATGTTCCCATACCTCCGGTATTTAATCCGGTATCTCCATCGCCTGCACGTTTATGATCCTGTGCACTCGTCATTGTCTTGATCGTCTTTCCGTCTACAAAGGACAATACCGAAACCTCGCGCCCCGTCATAAATTCTTCGATTACCATTTCATTTCCGGCGCTGCCGAACTTCTTATCCAGCATAATTTCCCTAACGCCGGCCTTTGCCTCTTCCAGATTCTGACAGATTAATACCCCTTTGCCCAGAGCCAGTCCATCTGCTTTCAATACAATCGGAAATTTTGCAGTTTCAAGATATGCCAGTGCCGCATCCGGCTCTGTAAAATTCTCATATGCCGCTGTCGGAATATTGTATTTTTTCATCAAATCCTTAGAAAATGCTTTAGAGCCTTCCAAAATCGCAGCATTTTTTCTCGGTCCGAATGTACGGATTCCTGCCGCCTCCATCTCATCTACAAGACCACCGACCAACGGATCATCCATTCCCACAATCACCAGATCAATTGCTGTTTCCTTTGCAAATGCCACCAGCTTGTCAAATTCCATCGCCCCAATTGCAACACACTCTGCATATTCTGCAATTCCAGCATTTCCCGGTGCACAATAAATCTTCTCTACCTTCCGACTTTTTGCAACACTTGCTGCAATTGCATGCTCTCTTCCGCCGCTACCTACGATTAATACTTTCATCGCTGTCTCCTCTTTATTTCAAAATCAATACTTTTCCATTCATAACCGCAACTTTACCATTTGCAATCAAGTCAATTGCCTGAGGCAGAATCTTCCACTCCGCCTGCTCCATGACACGACGCTGCAAAACTTCCGGTGTATCTCCCATTTCCACATCCACTGCTTTTTGCAGAAGGATTGGGCCTGTATCTGTTCCTTCATCCACCAGATGCACCGTTGCACCTACTACCTTAACACCTCGTGCCAGTGCCGCCTCATGCACCTTTAATCCATAGTATCCGGTTCCGCAAAATGCCGGAATCAACGATGGATGGATATTGATAATACGATTTCTATACGCCGCAATCATTTCCGGTGGAATCACTACAAGAAATCCTGCCAATACAATCAGATCCGGTTTATAAGCATTTACCGCATCCAAAAGTTTTTCATTAAAGATTGCTCTGGATTCAAAATCTTTTGGGGATACACATTGTGCCGAAATTCCATGCTTTTTCGCACGCTCCAAAGCATACGCATTTGGATTGTTACTAATCACACCGACCAGTTCTGTATTTGTAATTGTCTTATTCTCCACCGCATCGATAATTGCCTGTAGGTTGGTTCCACCACCGGAAACCATAACAACCACTCTTAACATAAAGTAACTCCTTTGTCTCCTGCCTCAATGTGTCCTACTACATACGGAGTATCTCCTGCCGCTTTGATTGCCTCCATTGTTTTCTCAACATCAGCCGGATCTACTGCTACAATCATACCAAGTCCCATATTATATGTATTGTACATCATCTGTTCTTCAATATTCCCTGTTTTTGCAAGCAGTCCAAAAATAGGCGGTACCGGATAGCTGTCCTTTTCTACCACTGCATGAACACCGTCGCAGAGCATTCTCGGAATGTTTTCATAAAATCCTCCGCCTGTGATATGGCTGCACGCTTTGACTGTCACACCGGCATTCTTAATGTTTTTCAATGCCTTTACGTAAATTCTGGTAGGCGCCAGAAGAGCTGCTCCCAAAGTCGTTCCCAATTCTTCATAATAGGTATCCAGAGATTCTTTTGTCATCTCGAATACCTTTCTGACAAGTGAAAATCCATTGCTGTGTACACCGGAAGATGCCATTCCAATCAGGACATCTCCGTCTTTCAGATTCTCTCCTGTAATCATATCCTTTTTGTCACAAACACCTACTGCAAATCCGGCAAGATCGTAATCCTCTTCCGGCATCAGCCCCGGATGCTCCGCTGTCTCGCCACCGATCAAAGCAGCATCTGACTGCAGACATCCTTCTGCCACACCGCTCACAATAGAAGCAATTTTTTCCGGATAATTTTTACCGCATGCAATATAATCTAAAAAGAACAGCGGCTCTCCACCGGCACATGCAATATCATTAACACACATTGCCACTGCATCAATTCCGATGGTATCATGCTTATCCATGATCATCGCCAATTTTACCTTTGTTCCACAGCCGTCCGTACCGGACAGCAGAACCGGCTCTTCCATCTCTTTAATTTTAGCAAGTGAAAATGCTCCTGAAAATCCGCCCAATCCGCCAAGCACCTCTTCACGCATTGTCTTCTTTACATGCTCTTTCATCAACTCTACTGACTGATATCCAGCCTCAATATCTACACCTGATGTCTTATAATCCATACCCATCTCTTTTCTCTCCTTTTATTGAAATGCGAAAAGGGCTCCTCTCTGAAGCCCTTCTATATTAGTATTCTTCGTAACCCACTTCATCCAGACGTGCTGCCTTAGCCTGTACTGCCTCTTTCATCTCCCGGCTATAATCCTTCAGTTTCGCCAGCAACTCTGCGTCAGAAACAGCTAAAATCTTCAATGCGATTAATGCAGCATTCATACCGCCGTCAATAGCAACGGTTGCTACCGGAACCCCCGGCGGCATCTGCATAATAGAGAACACTGCATCCATACCATCCAGCTTACTTCCTGAAAGCGGAACTCCTACAACCGGCATCGGGAATAATGCCGCACACATTCCCGGCAAATGCGCTGCCATACCGGCACCTGCTATAATAACTTTGATTCCTCTGTCTTCCGCACCTTTCGCCCATTCAAAAAATACATCCGGTTCCCGGTGTGCGGAAATGATTGTCATCTCATAATCAATTCCAAACTTTTCAAGTGTCTTTGCGGCCTTGCTCATAACTTTCAAATCTGAGTCACTGCCCATTACGATTCCTACTTTTGGCATCCTATGTCCACCTTTCTCGCTCTAAAATCTTACTAATGTAAAACTAATATTTCATGTCATCCAGAGGTTCATTAAGCACCTCTGTACCCGGAAGCACAAATCTTCCCTCTTTCAATAGTATAATCTGTTTTCCGGTTTTTGTTAATACACTTATTTCTTCTAACTCTTCATAAGGTATGGTTATATCTGTATGACACTGAAAATATGCCTTTTCTGGATCTTCTTTTCGTAAAATAGAGCAAGAATTGTCCTTGGCAACAATCTCTTTGCCGCTTGGATTATATACCCGGATGTCTTCACTCCAACTATAACAAGTATCTCCCACCGCAAAATGTGGCCCTGTCTTCTCTGCAATCAGAATCGGCATTTTCTCTTCTATCTGATATTTTTTTGCAGTCACATAAGCCGTAGTATTGGTTCCGATCGCAAATTCCCCCAGAGGAAGGCTTTCGTGTTTATACAGCAAATTATCATAAATATACGTCCGTCCATCTGCTTCGTTTTCAAAATTTGAACACCGATAATCCGTAATCATTCCATCTGTGAATGTGATTTCCAGATTTTCATACTGTAGTTCATGTAAATATACTTTGCTTACATGCAATACTCCATTGGTACCTTCCAGTACCGGAGACGTAAACACCTCTCCCACTGGAATATTGACATCAGCTACACAGTTTTCAAAAATTGTTTCCTTTTCCGGATCATTTAGTTTCCACAAATTCACCGTTAAGTCTGTCCGATTCTCACCTTTTCCAAGAATATGCACAGATTCGCCCTGATCCAATGCATCAATCAAAGTCTGCTGTACCTTCTCATACACACCGGCATCCAGCGTATTAATCCGAATGACCTCATCAAAAATCTCCGCATACTGTTCCCCAATTTCCGGAACCGGATATGCAATGATCGTAAAGCTCCGTTCTTCTCCCTTGATATACTGGTTTGTAATCTGTCCGGACTTACTGTCATACTGTAAAACAAGCCCCTGCTGCGCCTCTGTATAAGAAAATGCTTCTTCATGAACTTCCGGCGAAAATGGAACTTCTCCAAAGGTCTCAATCACTGCCGGTCCTGCAAACTGTGCTGCCTGCTCCTTATGTTTCTCATAAACATTCTTTAAGACATCCAGCTTTCTCTCTATATATCGTTTATCAAGAAACAATGCCTGATCCGACCGATGATCATACTCATACTGTTTGTTTGGAATCGCTCCGTAATACCCAACCCGTATCTGTTCTTTTCTTGTAATCACACTAGATGCCGACCGATAAATCACCGGACGAAGTCCCATTTTTGCAAAATTCTCAACTGCACGCCGTACTACACGTTCAAATCCAAGACAATACCGGATATTGACAACCGATTTTTTAGACAAGTCTTTTCCTGTGTTGATAAATCCCACACGATAGCCTTCTGTATATACATCAGCCATTTTCTGAATGGTTTCCTCCGGCAGAGATGCCAGATGCTGCGCTGTTTTCCATTCATTTTCTGTAATATATTCTCCAAAGGTATACAAATACCGTAAATCCTTTAAATCTGCATGGAGAATCACATCTGTCGCAAACGACCGTTCCGGATAAAGCTGTTCCTCAATCCGGTCAGCCAGAAAGACATCGCAGTAATCACTTGCATACCAATATAAAATCTCTTTTAACGCTTTCCATTCCGGAACCTGTTCCTCAAAACAATTATATACTTCAATCAACAACTCATTTAAAATCGTCAGATAATCCATACGATTTTCAAATGCATACGCAATCCCACTGTGAAGCTCCGCATAAAGCATACTCAAAATCTGTCCCAACTCTTTCCCAAACTGCTGCACTGCATAAACCGGCGACGCATAGCTCCTTTCATATGTCTCCGGCAAAATACTCCGATACAAGCAGGTATTATATTCCCTCATCTCCTCCAGGCTTAACTCCCGCCAGCTGCCACTCTCTACTTTCTGGCGCACTACCTCTAATTCCAACAGAAACATTGCACATTCTTGGAAATATTCTCGAAACATTTCGTCTACTGTATTTTCTGTTACCATTTGTTTCATTCGTTCAATTGTTAACTCATGACGTTCTGCACATGCTGTATTTTTCTCTTGCTGCCATTTCCAATCATAGACCAAATCTTGATTTTCCATTTTTGTCATCTCAAAAGACCTCCTACGAATATTCCTATAAGCCCGAGCAAAATCAATATATTCACTGTCATCCCAATCCGACAGGTCAGGTAATTCCGTTCCCGCTCCCGAAATCCTTTCATAGCTGCCTTAGCGCCAACCCCTGCCAAAACAACTGCCAAAACCCCCATACCACCGACAAGCCCAATCGTCTTGCCACGCATCACAAATGCAATGACGATGGATGCCACAAGAATTCCAAGAGAAATACCAGCCAGCCAGCAGGAACGCTTTCCCATGGTCGAATGCTTCAAATAACTTTGTCCGTATTTCCGCGTTGCCAGCTTTTTGCTCTCCTTTTTTCTTCCAAACATCTTTTTCTCTCCTTCTATCTAAACAAATCTACCGTCTGGCAGAAATGAAATGTCCGATACTAAAAATAATATAGCCCAAAACACCGCCCAACGTATTCAGCAAAATATCATCTACATCAAAACTTCCGACTCTTGTCACAAGCTGAAAAATCTCTACCCCAAAACAAAGTCCAAAGCTATAGATAAAAGTCTTCCAAAATCCTCTACGTCTGCTTGCCATTGCAACAAAAAATCCATAGGGTACGAAAATCAATATATTTCCAAACAGATTTGTAAATACCGCAAACATCCCCAATTCTTCCCGATATTCAATAAATCGTTTTATTTCCTTAAATAATTCTAAATTATATCGATACTCTTCCGTTGTACCGACACGACCATACCACTCTGAAAAGCACAAAAAATAAATCAAAAATATAATATACAATACAAACAATACTTTTCCGAGCGCTCGAAATCTCTTTTCTCTCTTCTTACTCAATCCAATCCCTCTTATATCATGTGAAAGCGCCTGCAAAACAGGCGCTCACCAGCTAACATTCATTAAAAAATAATTTCATTGCGGTTTTTCAAAAGACGTGCTCCATTGATAATTGTCAGCACTCCTGCCGCCACACCTGCAACAATCACAACAATCCCTGCTGCAATATTTGCAGCTCCGGAGGAAGTCATTGTCTTATATGCTTTTTCCATGAAAACATCTCCTACTATTTATTACAGTTCTAATTTTTTATTTTCAGCCGTTTTATTTTGCTCCATACATCTCATAATATGCGTCAATCGCTGCTTTTAATGTATCGTCAATGATAATTTCTCCATTGCATTCTTTATTATAAAGACATTCTACAACTTCTTCCATCGTTACAATCGCTGCTGTATCAAATCCATAGAGTTCCTTCACTTCGTCCAGCGCACATTTCTCTCCGCCTTTTCCTACTTCCATACGATTCAGAGATACCATAAGACCTACAATCGTTACATCTGCTGCACCTTTTACCTTTGGCACTGTCTCTTCCATAGACTTACCGGATGTGGTTACATCCTCGATCATGATCACGCGATCGCCATCCTGCAACTTGCTGCCCAAAAAGCTGCCCTTATCTGCACCATGATCTTTTTCTTCTTTCCGGTCAGAACAGTAACGTACTTCTTTTCCATACAATTCGCTGTATGCCATTGCCGTTACAACTGCCAGCGGAATCCCCTTATATGCAGGTCCAAATAATACATCAAAATCGTCTCCGTATGTATCATGAATTGCTTTTGCATAATATTCTCCCAGTTTCTTTAACTGTGAACCTGTTACATAACCACCCGCATTCATAAAAAATGGAGACTTTCTTCCACTTTTCAGTGTAAATTCTCCAAATTTTAACACCTTACTGTCTACCATAAACTGTATAAACTCTTTTTTATAACTTTCCATCTTCATCCTCCGTCCTGTCTGTTTCTTCTTATCGTGATTTCAATTTTATCATATCTGTTTTTGTATTTCAATTCGAGCCACAGAAAAAACATGAAGATTTTCAAATTGGATATTTTTAATGGGAGGAGCTATTCTCACTTTCCCTATTTTTTACTTTTAAATCCCAGTATTTTCCAGTATACTGTTATTAAGCTATATGCGTAGAATAAAAATAGGGAGAACACTATGAAACATAAAAAACTTTCCAGAGTCGACCAACAAGTTTCTCTGTTATTAGCAATCATCCTTTGCTTTTTTGGAATCGCTATATATTTTGTAAGTACCCACATTTATTATCGGGCAATTATACAAAGCCTCACACACCGGGTCGATAATATTCATAATTATATCGAGCATCAATTAACTCCGGATGACTTTCTTGAAATCAATAGCAGAGCCGATATGAGCAAAACAAGTTATCAATCTTTGAAAAATATATTAGAAGAAATCCGAGAGTTGAGCGACTTGAGATATTTATATACCGCCAAAAGAGAACCCAATGGAGATTTAGTCTACGTTGTAGACGGACTGCCTGATAATGCAGCTGATTTTCGTTATCCCGGAGATTTAATAGAATCCGAAATACAAAACGAACTCTCTCGGGCACTGAACGGAGAAATTGTTTTACCAGATAAAATTTTAGATACTGACTGGGGATATATTTTCATCGCATACTACCCTTTACATGATGAATCAGGCAACGTTGTAGGCGCTCTGGGACTTGAAATTTCTGCCGATGTGGAAGCAGCTGCAATGGAAGGTTTATCGAGGGCAATTTGTATTTTTTGCCTGTTTTTCTGCGGAATTTCTTTCCTTGCATCACTTTTGATTTTCAGACGGATTTCGAATCCTTTATACCGGGATATTGCAAATACTGACTTTATGACCAAATTAAAAAATCGCAATTCCTATGAAACAGATCGAGATAACTGGAAAGCAAGAAATGCGCTGGAGCATTTAACCGTAGTTGTGATAGATATTAATAATCTTAAACTTGCAAATGACCTGCTCGGTCATGATGTCGGAGATACTTGTATTATCAACGCCGGTCAGATTCTCCACAACATGGAATCGTCCAAAGTTACTGCTTACCGCTACGGCGGCGATGAATTTATCCTTTTAATGGAAAACCAGCCATGTCCGGATTCCCTTTTGAAACATGCAAAAGATGAATTCCAAAAATATAGTTCTGAACTCGATGTTCCTGTTGCATTAGCAATCGGATATGCCCAATTTAATAAACAACTAGATCAAGATTTAACAGATACCCAAAAACGTGCGGATGAAATGATGTATCAGGATAAACAAAATATGAAACAAACTGAATAAAATCAAACCCTTATCAAACCTTAAGCTGTTCGAGAAAAAATCTCGGCAGCTTTTTTGTAACCATTTTGATAAACAACGTGTCTAATAAATATAGATTCTATTTTGTGGTACCACATACTAACACAGAAAGGAGACGAGCACTGAATGGATTTTAAAGAAGAAGTCCACCTCACACGAAAAGCAATAAAAGGAAATTCTGATGCCTACGGATGCCTGATTGCTGCCTATCAGAGCTACCTCTATAAAGTCGCGTTTCTATACATGAAAAACGAAGAGGATGCACTGGACCTTGTCGGCACAACTATATTAAAGGCTTACCAACATATACACAAACTCAAAAACCCAGAATGGTTCAAAACCTGGATAACCAAAATCCTCATCCGAACTGCTCTGGATGAATTAAAAAAAGTAGTTTACTTTCACGATCTGGAAAATGTACAAACTGCTTCGCCGCACTCTGGGATTTCCATCGAAGAAAAATGTGATCTAAATTCTGCAATTGATCAATTATCCGAAAAATACCGCATGGTCATTATATTAAAATATTTCAGTGAGCTTTCGGTAAAAGAAATTGCATTTGTAATGAATATTCCAGAAGGCTCTGTGAAAGCGTATTTGAGTCGCGCAAGGTATGAACTTAAAATCATGTTAAAGGAGGATTATATTTATGCAAATTGATTTTGAAAAAATCCAAGTTCCTGAAGAAAAATTGAATCAAGTTGTCAGCGACAGTCTGGCAGCAGTTCACAAAGAACACCGTAAGAAAAAATACTGCCTAATCACTACTTCAGCCGCAGCCTGTGCCGTCATCCTTTTGAGTGTGATCTTGATCTCCAATCCGGTATTAGCATCTAAGGTTCCATTTATCGGAAGTGTGTTTGAAAAAATCCAAAACTCGCAACGATACTCCGGGAATTTTAATGAAGTTGCAACTTCTGCGGAAGAATTCACCGAAAAGACTGTCTGCGAATCCAATGGCTACACAATGACTCTATCCGAAATTTACTGCGATTCTGAAGCAATGTACATTTCTGCCATTTTAGAATCGGAAACTCCATTTCCAGCTGAGGCAACGACAGATTCACCTGGAGCTACAACCGATGAAAACGGAAATTTCCAGCTCTTCTTAAACTACACACAGGCATTTGATTTTATGACACCGCCTACAGAATATGATTCTCATGAATGGCCAGGTGAAGACTATTCTTGGACACCATTAACATTTTCCGGAAAATACGAAGATGAACACACTTTCATCGGTTCCATTCGAATCGACTTCAATTTATATCCGATTGCCATGTATGAATCAATACCGGAGAATTTCAACTGGAATATAGACATTCACAGTATTTCTTATATTCCGCCGGAATCAGAAATTTTCTGTATTGCGAAAGGCTCTTGGAACTTCAACGCACACATAACCACTGCGCCAAATAACACGATTGTCACCGAAGTCAACGACTACGCGCCAAACGGAGCCGGAGTTTCTACACTGACACTGACTCCTTACGAGGCACAGCTAGAGCTCACTCGTGATGAAACAAAAATCCAGCCCGGATACGAAGAATATAACTCCATTCAATTCAGAATGTTGGATGCCAACGGAACCATCGTCAATGACAAATGTGGTCTGTTCTCCCCTGCAAACTACGATATCTCGGAACTTACAATATACTACTTCCCGACACCTACTGATGCCGATTATACAGAGATTCAAGAACAGATCAAAACCAAAACAGATTCCGTTCAACTCCGGGATTATCTGGAAAACATTTCCATTCATAAAACAGTGATTCACCCTGAACTATCAAACTCATAATAGAACTGTACAAAAAGAAGGAGATGGATATACTTGATGCATATCATGTGCCATCTCCTTCTAATATTATTTGTAGCAATTCCGCACCCTTCACATTCGCAATGCGAAATCATTTATTTTACAATTCCAACCATATCAGCTACGTTTTCAAATCCCTGCTGTTTCATATAGCTTTCAATTCCGTCTACTACTTTCATTGTTACAGCCGGATCATGGAAATTCGCGGTTCCGACAGATACTGCACTGGCTCCGACCAAGAGCATTTCAATCGCATCTTCGGCTGTTGCTATTCCGCCCATTCCAATGATCGGAACTTTCACTGCATTGGCTGCCTCGTATACCATACGGACTGCAATCGGATGGATTGCAGGTCCGGATACACCGCCGGTTTTATTTGCCAAAACAAATGCCTTGCGATTGATATCCACCTTCATGCCTGTCAGTGTGTTGATCAAAGAAATCGCATCTGCACCGCCGGCCTCTACTGCCTTTGCCATCTCAGCGATACTGGTAACATTTGGACTCAGTTTCATGATCACAGGCTGCTTTGCATATTTTTTTACTGCCTTTGTGATTTCTTCTGCTGCTTTCGGATTCTGTCCGAAGGCAATCCCGCCTTCTTTGACATTTGGACAGGAAATATTGATTTCCAGCATATCCACGTCTTCATTTGCCAGGCGTTCTACCACCTCACAATAATCCTCTGTAGACTTTCCGCAGACATTTACAATAATCTTGGTATCATACTGTCTCAGAAACGGAATATCCCGCTCACAAAACAAATCAATTCCCGGATTCTGAAGACCTACTGCATTCATCATGCCACCGTATGTCTCTGCTACACGTGGGGTCGGATTGCCTGCCCATGGAATATTAGCAACTCCTTTTGTAGTCACTGCTCCAAGACGGTTCAAATCTACATAATCGGCAAATTCCGCACCGGAACCAAATGTACCGGAGGCAACCGTCACCGGATTGTTCCATTCAACTCCTGCAATATTTACTTTCATATTCATCACAGCTCCACCTCCGTTGACAAGAATACCGGTCCGTCCTTGCAGACACGCTTATTATGTACATTGCTGTGGTGGTCTTTCTCTTTTGACTGGCAGACACAGGCAAGGCATGCACCGATTCCACACGCCATACGCTCTTCCATGGAAATGTAGCATACAATGTTATTTTCTTCTGCATGCTGCTTAATCGCACGCAGCATAGGAGTCGGTCCACAGGCATAGATGATCTCCGCATCCAATGCATTTTCCCGAATCGCATCCATGACATTCCCCTTCGTACCTACACTTCCGTCTTCTGTGGAAATATATACCTCACCGTTCTCTTCAAACTCTTCTTTCAGAAACGTTCCCGCGTCACGATAACCTACCACGATCTGTTTCTTCTCACACTCCAACTGCTTTGCCAGCTCCAAAATCGGCGGCACACCGATTCCACCGCCCATCAAGAATGCTTTCTTTCCCTGGCCTTCTTCCAACGGAAATCCATTTCCCAACGGTCCTAAAATCTCAATGGTATCTCCTGCTTTCATTTTTGAAAACTGTTCTGTTCCGGTTGCCTCTCCCGTCACACGATATACAACTCGCAGTTGTTTCTTTTCTTTATCAATTTCACACAGGCTGATTGGTCTCGGCAACAGCTTACTTCCATCATTTGTATACATGGAAATAAACTGTCCCGGCACTGCCATCCCTGCAATTTCCTCTGTCTGCAGCCACATACTGTAAATCCCCTCTGCCAACTGCTCCTGAGATACAACTGCAGCACATTCCTTTCTCTTACAAGACATATATCTGCTCCTTACAATCCTTTTTCTTTTGTCATTATCTGTTTTCCAGCGCTCCGCGAATATCTGCAACCATCGCCTCTACCGCTGCTCTAGACGCATCGCCAAAGTTCTCTGCTCCGAATTTTGCATACGCTTCCTGTTTGTAAGCTGCAATAATTCCACGAGAAGAATTAACAATCGCACCCAGTCCATCTTCATTAAAGAAATGTACAAGGTCTTTGCCCTGTCCACCCTGAGCGCCATATCCCGGCACCAGAATATAAGACTTCGGCATCACTTTACGCAACACTTTTCCCATCTCCGGATAAGTTGCTCCTACAACTGCTCCGATGTAACTGTAGGAATCGCCCATGCACTCTGCGCCCCATTCAGCAACCTTTTCTCCAACCAATTCGTATAACGGACGTCCGTCAATCAAACGATCCTGGAATTCTCCACTGGATGGATTGGAAGTCTTTACAAGGATAAACAAGCCCTTCTTCTCTTCCTGGCACACTTTGATAAATGGGTTAACTCCGTCAGAACCAAGATATGGATTGACTGTTGCAAAATCCTCATCAAACGGAACGTATTCCTTACTTCCGACCTGAACTTTTCCAAGATGTCCTACTGCATACGCTGCAGATGTGGAACCGATGTCACCACGCTTAATATCTCCGATCACAACCAGATCTTTTGATTTACAATAGTCTACCGTTTTCTTAAATGCCATCAATCCCGGTACTCCGAACTGCTCATACATCGCAATCTGCGGTTTTACAGCCGGAATCAAATCATAAGTCTTATCTACAATTTCCTTATTGAACTGCCAGATAGCCTCTGCTGCACCTTCCAGAGTCTCCCCATATTCAGCAAAAGCCTTCTTCTGAACATGCTCCGGTACATAAGAAAGCATCGGATCCAATCCCACTACGATTGGTGCTCCTGTCTTCTGAATTTTCTCCACAAGCTTGTTAATCATTTGTGTATCCTCCTTATATAAAATTTTTATATTCTTTTTCTCATAATGCCACTCTGTGCCGCTTGACACTTTGTACTCGCGTACATTTTACCATATTCCGATTTTTGACACAATCCCTTCCGCAATCCAATCGATTTTAAATTTCATTTTTCATTTTAGGAAGAAAAACCGATCACTTATAGTATACAATCAAAAAATCTGCTATAATTTTTCCATAAACAAAATTCAATGCGGAGAAACTATGATAAAAGTAATTTTTTTTGATGTTGACGGCACATTACTTTCTCACAAACAGAAGAATGTACCGGCAAGTACGAGAAACGTTTTAGATTTATTAAAAGAAAATGGAATCAAATGCGTCCTTGCAACCGGTAGACATATGACAGAATTAGCCATGCTCCCGGTCAACGACATTTCTTTCGACGCATATATTACATTAAACGGACAACTGTGCCTGACTGAGGATGGGGAAATTCTATCAGCCAATCCCATCAGTGGTTCAGATAAAGAATATATTCTCCAATTATTTCATGATAAATCAGTCCCTGTCATGTTGGTAGAAAAAGACACCATGTATATTAATTTTGTAAATGATGCCGTAAAAACTGCACAACAGGAAATTTCAACCCCAATTCCTGATGTAAGAACATATAACGGCGGAGAAATCTATCAAGCGATTGTTTATATCGGAAAAGAAAACGAAACGATGATTCGAAACAATCTGACTGACTGTAAAATCATTCGTTGGAATCCCAGAGCAATTGATATCATTTCCCAAACGGGCGGAAAAACTACTGGAATTAAGGCGTATTTAAAAACCATGGAAATCTCGGCAGAGGAAACCATGGCATTCGGCGATGCCGGAAATGATATCGATATGTTGGAGTTTGTCCATATCGGTGTGGCAATGGGAAATGCAACGGACGAGGTAAAGGCCCATGCGGATTTTGTAACTGCATCTGTCGATGAAGACGGAATCGAAAAAGCATTATTTCTTATCGATGTGAAAGGAGGCGTTCCATGAAAAAAATAAAGTTCTTGATTCCGATTTTGTTATTGTTCCTTTTAATTCTCCCATTTTTATTTCAGTTCATCTTAAGCAAAAAGCACACAGATTTTATAGCAGAACATTTTGGATTTCGAAAAAATGAATTTACCATTGTAGAAGAATCTGACACCCACAGTGGCCTTCACGGCGACGGGTCATATTCTTTAATCTTAGATTGTTCAACGAACAAAGAGAAAGCATTGGAAACAATAAAGGATTGGAAGGAACTTCCATTATCAGAGAATCTTCAGCTCCTCATGTATGGTGGTGAACGAAATGATGCATACAATTGCTATAATTTAGCAGAAGAGGCTAAGATTCCGGAACTAGAAAACGGATATTATTATTTTTATGACAGAAACTCCTATAGTACAGACAGCACAGATGATTCGAACATATTCAGAAATTCTTTTAATTTTTCAATATCTCTATATGATACAGATACTGATATAATGTATTTTTTTGAGTATGATACATAAATTACGGTGTTATTATGAAAATCAAAAAAATCAAAACGAACATTGATCCAATTATCCAAAGGAGAACATAACAGATGGCACATACACGCTGCAAATGGTGCAATTTAAAAAACGAACTTTATATAAAGTATCATGATGAAGAATGGGGCGTTCCCACCTATGATGACGAATCTCTGTTTGAATTTCTGATTTTGGAGCCTTTTCAGGCGGGATTATCTTGGGAAACAATTTTGAAGAAACGGGAAAACTTCAGAACTGCATTTGATAATTATAATATGGATAAAATCTGTAACTACGACGAAACCAAAATAACCGAACTGATGCAGAATCCGGGTATTATCCGCAACCGCAGAAAGATTGAAGCAGCAATCAACAATACGAAAATTTTCAAGGAAATCCAAAAAGAATGGACCTCCTTTTCCGACTATATCTGGCACTTTACCAATCATAAAATTATCTATGAAGTCGGAAAAGTAAGCTCTCCACTTTCTGATGAAATTTCAACAGACTAAAAAAAACGAGGCATGAAATTCATCGGCACGACTATCGTATATGCTTATCTGCAGTCCATCGGGGTCATTTATTCTCACGACGAAGAATGCTTTCTGCACAAAAAATGAAACATTACTGGAAACCAGAATAATTAAACGAAATAGACATAATAAAAACTCCCCTGCCTGTCCTCAAAACAGGTAAGGGAGTTTCTATTATTTACCTCTCCTTAAATAAGTTCCTATATTTTTTCATTTCCTTTTCTGCTTGTTCAAAATCCGGCATTCTCCACTCCCAGTTCGGACTTCCCACTGTTCCAGGTGTATTGATATGCCCTTCTTTTCCTTGGCCCAGTACATCTGCCATCGGCAAGATTGCATACTCCGGCTTGCTTTTTAACATATAAGAAATCAAACGGTCTTTCACACTACCCTGCCCAAATCCCTGACGCGCAAGAAAACGGCGAACCTTTCGTTTTGCGGCACAGGTCAGATTTCCATACCACTCCATCAAGGTATCATTGTCATGAGTTCCTGTATAGACAATCATATTTTCCACATCCCGGGCATTGTCATACGCATACTTTCCTTTTGTCTCAATAGAAAATACGAGAATCTTCATTCCTTTCAAATGATAATGATTCTTCAATTCCAGCACTTCCGGACGAAGATCTCCCAGATCTTCTGCCACCAGATTGACTCCCGGAATCTTTTCCTTCAAAGTATCGATTACTTCATACCCAGGCGCCTCAATCCATTCTCCCTCAACAGCAGTCAGACAGCTCGCCGGGATTTTCCAAAATGTATCAAATGCACGGAAATGGTCAATCCGAATGATGTCAAATAATTTGCTGCTGTAACCGATTCTATCTACCCAGAACCGATATCCTTCTTCTTTCAAATAATCCCAGTCATAGATTGGATTGCCCCATCTCTGTCCTGTTTCACTGAAATAATCCGGCGGTACTCCTGCAATAAAAATTGGTCTGCCATCATCATCCAGAAGGAAATTTTTCTTTCCTGCCCATACATCCACAGAATCCACGCCCACATAAAAAGGTACGTCTCCCATGATCTGAATGCCATCTGCATTCGCCTTTTCTTTTAGTTGCATCCACTGGCAATAAAATTTATACTGCAAAAACATCTGGTACTGTACTTCTTGTTCTGTTTCTTTCGAAAGCACAGTTCTCCTCTCCGGCCAGTTTTTCGCGTCATCACTCCATTCATTCCAGCAGACTCCGCCATGCGCTCTTTTCAGCGCACGAAATACACCATATTCATAGACCCATTTCTGTGAAATAAATTCTTGATAAGCTGCATCCTGCTGCCTGCCCTGCTCACAAAATGTCTGAAATGCCTCACGCAAATAAGACTCTTTGTGTGCGCGGACAGCATCATAATCAATTCTCGTTTCTTTTTCTTTGAAACTTTCTGCCTTTTCTTTCAATAAGCCTTCCTCATACAGAGAATCCAGACTTATATATAATTCATCTCCCGCGCAGGAAGAATAGGGCTGATATGGAGAATTTCCATATCCCACCGGATTCATCGGCAAAATCTGCCAGATTCCGACTCCATTCTCTTTTAAAAGCCGAAGGAAATGATACGCCTCTGCTCCCATCTCTCCCACTCCCATACGGGAAGGAAGAGATGCAACAGGCATTAAAATTCCGCTCTGTCTCATAATCTATATCTCCTATAAATGCCAAATATCTCTGTTATACTCTGCAATCGTTCTGTCGGATGAGAAGAATCCGGCTTTTGCAATATTTACCAACATCTTTTTCTCCCATGCCTTCTCATCTTCATAATCCGCAAGCATCTGCTCTTTTGTCTTGATATAATCTTTTACATCCAGCAGAGCCATAAACCAGTCTTTTCCAACAATTTCCTTATACAGCCGTCCCAAATTCACCGGATCTCCGATGCGGATTAAGTCCTTGCTAATGATAAAATCAACCAGTTCTTCTACCATCGGATCGTTATCATAAATATCAGCGGAGCAATAACTTGCGGTGTCATACAATTCGATTACTTTTTCAGATTTCTCTCCGAAGATGTAAATATTCTCGTCGCCAACCAACTCGTGAATTTCCACATTTGCTCCGTCCTCTGTTCCAAGTGTCACTGCTCCATTCAGCATGAACTTCATATTACCGGTTCCGGATGCCTCTTTTGATGCCAGAGAAATCTGTTCTGAAATATCACATGCCGGAATCAGTTTTTCCGCCTTTGTCACATTATAATTCTCTACCATGACAATCTTCAGATACGGACTTACCTCCGGGTCATTGTCAATCAACTGCTGCAGACAAAGAATCAAATGAATGATATCCTTCGCAATGGTATATGCCGGCGCTGCCTTTGCTCCGAAAATCATTGTAATCGGACGTTTTGGCAGGTTTCCTTTTTTGATTTCCTTATATTTATAGATTGCATACAATGCATTCATCTGCTGTCTCTTATACTCATGCAGACGTTTTATCTGAATGTCAAAGATAGAATTTTCGTCAATCTCCACATTCTGTGTCTGTTTCAAATATTTCTTCAGTTCCAATTTTGCATCTTTTTTGATTTCTTTCAATTTAGAAAGAACAGTCTCATCCTCTTGATATGCCAACAGTTTTTCCAGTTCTTCTGCATTTTCCAGATAGCCTTCCCCGATCAGCTCCTTCAAATATTCTGCAAGCTCATAATTGCAGTGTGTCAACCATCTGCGGAAGGTAATACCATTGGTCTTATTATTGAATTTCTGCGGATAAAGATCATAAAACGGTTTCAGCTCTGACTCTTTGAGAATCTCCGTATGAAGGGCTGCAACTCCATTGACCGCATATCCAAAATGAATATCAATATGAGCCATGTGCACCCGATTCTGCTCATCGATAATATACACCTTCGGATCATGGAAATCTCTTCGAACTCTGCGATCCAGCTCTCGGATAATTGGCAGCAGATGTGGCACTACTTTTTCTAAATAAGAAATCGGCCATTTTTCCAGCGCCTCTGCAAGAATCGTATGATTGGTATATGCACAGGTCTTGCTGACCACATCTACAGCAGTATCGATATTGAATCCTTTCTGCTCTGTCAAAATTCGGATCAATTCCGGAATCACCATTGTCGGATGCGTATCATTAATCTGAATACATACATGTTCATGCAGATGATATAAGTTTACTCCTCGCTCTTCTGCCTCTTTTAAAATCAACTGTGCTGCATTGCTTACCATGAAATACTGCTGATAGATACGCAAAAGCTGTCCTGCCTCATCGCTGTCATCCGGATAGAGGAAGAGCGTCAGATTCTTTTGAATATCATTCTTATCAAAGGAAATACCATTACCGATGATTCCTTCGTCCACACTGTCCAGATCAAAAAGATGTAATTTATTACATCCACTGTGATATCCCGGAATATCAATATCATACATGGTAGATTTTAATGTAAAATCTTTAAATGGAACTTCAAAGCTCACATCAGTTCTGTTCAGCCAGCTCTTCTCTGTAATCCAAGGATTCTTTTCTTCCCACTGCTTATTGTCCGCAAATCTCTGAAGAAATAATCCGTCATGGTAATTCAGTCCAACCCCGTCTCCGTTCAGCCCCAATGTTGCAATGGAATCCAGAAAACAAGCTGCCAGACGTCCCAATCCGCCATTTCCAAGAGATGGCTCCATCTCCACTTCTTCCACCTCTGCCAAATCATGACCGTACTTTTTCAGCACCTCTCTTGTTTCATCAAAGAGTCCCAGATTGATTAAGTTATTGGATAATAATTTTCCAATCAAAAATTCTGCTGAAATATAATATAATTTTCTGTCACCTTCATTTCGTTTCATTCCCTGCATCTTTTCTTTTGATAACTGCAGCAACGCCGCATAAAGTTCTTCATTCGATGCATTTGCAATTCCTTTTTTGCAATTTGCCTCCAAAATCTGTGCCAATTCCTTTTCCATGATATTGAACCCCTTCCTTGTTCTGATTCTTCTTTTATATTCACCATTTGTTTCGTATTGTTTCGTACTTACTGATGATATCATTTTCACACCAAACAGTCAATATTTCATCCCACTTTTCCTATTTTTTCTATATTTTTTACAAGTTTTACGCTTTCTTTTTATGCATCTTTTACAAATCCCTATTTTTGCGCTCCAGAAACTTTTCGAAATTTCCTTTTGATTTACATTGCTTTTACCTGCTCTATTCTATATAATAAAGAATATTAACATCGAAAGGATTTCATCATGGCTACATTACAAGATATTGCCGATCGCCTGAACATCTCGAAAGGTACCGTTTCCAAAGCATTAAACGGAGCCCCGGATATCAGCGAGACTTTACAAAAAACGATTCTCGAAACAGCAGTTGAAATGGGATACACAAAGATTCGCCGCCAAAAGGCAGTCCCAAAAAAATTATGTATCTTAATTGAAAATATGGAATACAAAGAACCACATCAATTCGGCTACGAGATTATTCTCGGATTCCGCCAGCTTGCGGAGCCCGCCGGATATGTGGTAGATATCATAGACACAAGCATTTCCATGCAGCAGGACATCCCTTATGATGTTTTCATGTTGCAGCACCAGTATTTAGGTGCCTTTGTCGTAGGGTTTTCTCTGGATGATCCTTGGATGAAGGATTTTTTAACAAGCAGAACGCCCGCTGTTCTCTACGACAACTACATTACTACCAATCCGAACACTGCCTACGTGGGCATTGACAATCTGGAGGGGATGGAACTGGCTGTTTCTCACTTGAAAAATCTGGGGCACAAAAAGATTGGATATTTATGCAGCGAACTAACCGCGCATATTATGAAGGTACGTCACAACGCCTTTTTACAAGCTCTGGAGCAGCATCAGTTGGAATCAAACCCGGAGCATACAGGCAGTTCCTATTACATCACCCAATGTATGGAAACACATTTACCAAGACTTCTGCAGCTTGGAATCACCGCCATCATCTGCAGCCACGACCAGATTGCAAACGCCGCCATCATTCAATGCCAGCAGCTTGGGTATCATGTTCCAAAAGATATCAGCATCATCGGTTTCGATGACCTTGCAATCAGTGCCTACACGTCACCTCCGCTGACTACAATCCGACAAGACCGCGTCCAGCTTGGAAAAAGCGCTTACGCAGCTCTGACCAGTCTGATGGAACAGGTTGAAATCGGCACACTGCTTTTACATGCGAAATTAATCGTAAGAGACTCCACAGGAAAATTATCAAAATGATCAAAAAGGAAAGGATGTTCACTACCATGGACATCCTTTCCTTAACTTTACTTATACATGAAATTTCTTATTCATTTCTTCCCGAAATTCCTTCCATTTAAACAACAATATCCCCGCCAAAAACAGAAAGCACACAGCAATTCCGATCAAACTTGGAAATCGTAACTGCACCGCTCCAAACACAAGCAAAAGCAATGGCAAAATTAATCCATACAGTGATGCCATAACCAGATAGGACATGTATTCTTTTGCCGGCCATTTCTGTACTACTGCAACAACGACCATGAAGAGCAGAATCGCCACGCTGACAATTGGAACTACAAAGTCAATCGACCACCCGCGCCATCCGGTCAGCCAGTCCCATAAAATACTAACATTCGACATGATGACAAGCTGCCACATCGCATTTTTTAAGAGATTATACCGTTTGAAAAATCCAATGGTCGAGGCCAGCCACATACTGGCAATCCCGCCTGCTGAAAATAAGGTCCACCGGACACTTGGCCGGTAACTAAAATCCAGATCAATCATAAACACAATTGCAATCAAACAGAAAAAGGTAAAGAACTTATAGACTTTCATCTCCAGCTCTTTATTTTCTTTTAGTTCCGGATATTCCGGTTCTACCATCTCAACTTCTATTCCCTGTTCTTTTAAAATGCGGAAGAAATTTCTCTGAATATTGTCTGTATCAAATCGGGATGTAAAGCCCAGTGACAATTTATCGCCAAAGGAACACATACAAAGTTCCATCTTCGGGGTACTCGTATAAACTCCAAACCGCTCAATATAAGGAACATATTCCCCTGGCATATGCACTGCGCTCATATTGGAAAAAATCGCAGTCGTATTCTTCTCAGAAAACTTTGCACCTGCATGAATGCACAGATTTTTCAACTCTGCGGGAGCGAACTTCAATACCGGATGCATTTCCAAGGCAATCAGTTCATTCATATGCTCTGCCATTTTCTTTTTTGTCAATTCTTCTGCAAAATACTGTTTTACCTCTTCCAGCACTTCCTCAAACGAATCTTTTCCCCGCCCGAACATATGCCCCGGTTCAATCCAATTAAAGAAATTCAGCATCGACTCGGACGGAAAGAACTTCCGCAAATTCACTGGAACCATCAATTTTACCGGATCCTTTTCCTGCATTTTCGACATTTCTTCATGGATTGCCATCAAATATACTGTCGACAAAAAAACGGTCATAGAAACACCCAGCTCACGCGAACGCCGAAGAACCTGCTGTACAGAAAGAATACTCTCCCGAACCTGCATAGCTCCGTTTTCTTTTCTTGGCTTTTTAATCTGATAGGCTCTCGTTTTCTTCACACGCGGTTTTTTCGTATTCTTTGTGTAGTATTTAGCAAAACTGTCATTTTCCTGATCCTGCACTGTTACATCTTCCGGCAGCAATGAAATATCTGTAAGACCTTCTTCCTGATGTGCCAGATACAGATAGTCCTTTACCAGTTCACGCAAAAATTCAGTCGCTCCTGTTCCATCTGTCAATACATGGAATACCTCAAAATTAATCCGTTTCTTATAATAAGTCACCTCAAACAGAAGGGATTTCTTATCCTTGATGTAAATCCGGCTGCAAGGCTCCTTGTACTCTTCTCTTACTATCGGATGCAATTGACTTTTCTCAAGATAACTCCAGAATACTCCTTTTCTGATTACCGATAAGAATACCGGATATGTTTCTATCGTTCGATCAAGTGCCGCTTGCAAAAGTTCCGGTTGCACCTCTTCTTTCAGTTCACAATAAAAACGAAATACACGTGTATCATTCTTTGTGCTTGCTGCCAAAAATAATTTTGCCGCGTTGTCCAGCTTCCTCCAATGAGCTCTTTTCTGCTTTGTCATGGTGTCCCCCTAAAAATTCATTGATATAATCAAAACTTTCCTGTACGTGAAAAAATTTAATTCCCAACGAAAAATATCCATGCAGTGCATCCTTCACCCGATGCATTTCCACATGATTCCCCGCCTCCATAAGTCGATGTCCGTATGCCTCCCCTTCATCCCTTAAAGGATCGAATTCTGCCGTTAACAGTAAAGTGTCCGGCTGATTACTCAAATCTTCCGCCAGATACGGGGCAAAATACGGACTTAGCTTATCCGATTCATGGCGAGCATACAATGCAATGTAATCCTGCATCTTCCCTGCAGTCAAGAGATAATCTGAACCATTTTCCTGCACAGACGGAAACGGTGAATTTTCAGAATAATCATTATACACCGCCGGATATATCAATATCTGACGTTTTGGAAGAAAATCTCCACGATCTCTTGCCAGCAGCGAAACAGCGGCAACCAGATTTCCACCCGCACTGTCTCCGATCAATGTAATATCATCTGGATTCATCCCGAGCTCTCTATGTCTTTTATAAATTGCCTCTGTTGCCATATAACAATCATAAAGTCCAGCTGGGAATTTATGCTCCGGCGCAAGACGATATTCCACCGCCGCCACAATATTACCAGTAGAGATTGCAAGCCGGGCGCAGATTCTCTCATAATTATCCACACAGTTCGTCACCCAGCCACCTCCGTGAAAGAGCAATAATAACTTCGGAAACTTTAAACAGTCCTTCTCATATGCCGTTTTCGTTTCCTCGTCGGGAAAAAACAAACGGATGGGAACTTTATGCTCTCCGTTATATACATCCACATCCGCTGTTCTGTAAAATATCTTCATTGGATCCAATCGCTTCAAATCCGCTAATTGGCGCTCTGCCTCCACCTGGATCCCGTCAAAAGAAAGCGCTTTTAAAATCAGCCTTGCTGCCGGGTTGATTGCCATAATAAACTCCTTTTTAGTAAGAAATCCTATTGTAAGTATCTATATTGGCATTATAATACACTTACATCTTAATCTCTACTGTTTTCTTTTAGACTCCTTGTGATTCAACTGGTAAATCAATCGGATATAATTTACAATCATAAGTACCATATATATCAAGCAGATACTGTTTACTGTAATCGGTATGGATATATCCGGCAAATGCGGTCCTTTCATCAGCCATGGTCCTCCACCGCCTTCCGGAATATTACTAATACATCGATAAAGAACCATAAAATTGAATAATGTAATTACAACACATGACAACATACACCTTATATACATACCACTCCTTGACTCTCTGTCTGTATAAATATATTTTGCTGCTTTTTCATCCGCTGTTTCAAAATAATAATTCCAAAACCATTTTTTTACCAGCTTGATATTCAATTCATCCAAAAAATGCACATACTCCTCATTATCTTTGCAGAAAGGTCTTTTATCCACATAATAATGATAAGCTTCTCCCGTTATATTCTCTTCAAACTCATAAGAAAAAACTCCTTTTTTTCTCACAAATCGCAATCCTTTTTGGCTCATTTCATTCAGCCATGCCTCTTCCTTCTCGATAGAGAAAAAGAATTGATTAAATACCATCCTTCCCATATTTTGCACCTCTCTCTATGGTTTCCTTTAGAATCGTTTCTCCTAACAAATAATTCTCTTTTAACCTCTGAGTCTCCTGTTGCAGAATCCGCTTCCCCTCACCTGTCACCTGATACGTCTTTCGACGGTTTTCTTGAGATATCAGCGAGATCCATCCTTTTTTCTCCAACTGGTTGATCGCACCATACAGAGTCCCAGCTCCCGGTTGTACTCTGCCATCTGTATGTTCTTCCAGAAAACGCATGATTCCATAACCATGATTTGGATGATATAAAGACAACAGCACCAGATACGAAATTTCCGTCAGTGTTTCACTTCCATATTCGTGCATTTCTTCCCCCACTTTCTACAAAACAATTTCCCCAAACGTTGTAAACATTTGATAATTCAAATACTTCCGCTTATATTTATTACGTTTGCTGTAATATTATATTACAGCAAACGTAATAGTATGTCAATCAAAAAGAAAGAGATGAAACTAAATGATGCAAATTTAGTTTCATCTCCAACTTCATCAAATAATTTGACACTTTTCAAGCTGATTTCGCAATCGTATTCCCAATACCGATGCCAAAACAGCCTTAATAATTGCCGAAGGAACAAACGGCAGTACACATGCTGTAATTGCAGTCCAAACAGAACTTTCCATAACAACACAATACATGAGCACTCCAACCACATAATTCGCAATTGTACCAACGCACAACAGCAGTGTAAACATCCCCTTTTGTCGTCGAAGTTCAATCCCTTTTCCAATTATATATGCCATGATTGGAAAGGAAAGCAGAAACCCTCCTGTTGGTCCAATCAAACTTTGCAGCCCTCCTTTAAAACCACTGAATACTGGAACTCCAACGGCACCAAGCAGCAAATAAACACCCATAGCAATCGAACCACATTTAGCCCCCAGTATAATACCCGCAAGTGTTACTGCAAATGTCTGCATCGTCATAGGAACCATCATTGGCAATGGTATAGATATTTGTGCCATTACTGCTGTAATCGCTGTCATAATCGCAATCAAACAGATTTCCTGAATAGATAATTTTGATTGTTTCATTCCTTTCCTCTCCCTTGTAATAAAAATAGAATGCAATCGTTTTCCGCTTTCCCAGGAAAACCGACCCCCTAAGCATAAACGCAAAAAAGGCAATTGTCAACCTTTTTATTTTCATAGTTAACAATCGCCTTTTTCTTCTTACTTTTCTATTTCAAAAAAGTTTTCAATTCTTCCATAAAGGTATTTACATCCTTAAATTCCCGATAAACAGATGCAAATCTCACATACGCAACTGGATCAAGATCTTTCAGTTTCTCCATCACAATCTCTCCGATCAGGCTGCTTGGAATCTCCTTTTCTTCCCTGTTAATTACTTCTAACTCTATCGCATCCACCGTTCTTTGAATCTCATCTGCCGAAACCGGACGCTTATAACAGGCTCTCAGTACCCCTGCCTCAATCTTTGTTCGATCAAACTGTTCTCTATTATTATCCTTTTTGATTACAATCAAGGGAATGGTTTCTACTTTTTCATACGTGGTAAATCGCTTTCCACATTCATCACAGGATCTTCTTCTTCGTATTGAATTCTTATCTTCCGCCGGTCTAGAATCGATGACCCTTGTATCCGGATGACCGCAATATGGACACTTCATATATTTTCCGCCTTTCTCTTGCTCACTTTCCGTTTCTTTCACATCTAAGTTGATTATACACAACACTTTCTGTTTTTGCAAAAGATTTTCTCTAATTAGCGGCTGCATACTCCATATTTTTTCTTAATTCTGGATAATTTTCTGTCCATAGGCTCCGCCAGAAAGAACAAAAATACCACGGTCGAAATCCCATGAATCACATTAAACGGAAGTCCACTCACATAAATTGCCAAAATTGATTTGAGATTTCCACCATTGATCAAATACAGCAGCGAAGAACTATCCATAATCAATCCATAAATGACCACAGATGCAAGCCCTCCATACATACAGATGAGCACCTTGTTTTTTTCCCATCTTTTCTGACAGAACAAAAGCCCTGCCAAAAATCCAATAATTCCAAAAGCAAACATTTGCCAAGGTGTCCATGGTCCCTGTCCGAAAAAGAAATTGGAGACAAATCCAGCTATTGCTCCGGTAAGAAATCCAGCCTCTGCCCCTAGACTGATTCCAGTAATGATGACGATTGCTGTCACCGGCTTAAACTGCGGAATCATAAAGAACGCAACTCGCCCTGCAACCGCAATCGCAGCCATCACTGCAATCAGCAGCACCTCCCGCGTCTGTGGTTTTCGATCCTCGAAAACCATACAAAATGGCAACATCGCCAATAGGATAATGCAAAGTGCAATAAATGTATGACTTCGATTATTTAAAAAGAAGATCCCAAAAAAGATAAAAAATGGAATCGCAATGAAAATCAAAAGCAATGCTGTCCAAGTTCGTTTTCCAATTTTTTTATCCTGCTGTATACTGCGAACCTCCCAGCAGGTCTCCTGTGCTGTTTCTGTTCTCAGGAGCCGTCCGCACCACACCGCCATCAAACCAGCTATGAACAGTTGTCCATAAGGATAGGCGCTTAACTGTACATAACTATGAATGGTCAGATTGATAAAATCACTCACTCGTCCCAGTTTTTCATTGATTTGCTGATTCACCAGACACACTGCGCCAAATGACAAAACTGGAAGCAACATTGCAAGCAGAAAACTAATTCGTACAAATGTTACACTTTTCCCACGATATCTATACGCTGCAGCTGCAGCCAAAAGCATCAACACAATGGTCACTGCAGCCAAAATCTGTGCACCATCTGCCCAGCCTGCTATCCGATGAAATTCTCCCTCTGTCAGCCCCGCTCCTGCAAGCTTTGTCCCACTCATTCCAACACTTTTCTGGAATTGCTCCAACCCTGTTTCTAGCTGCCACAATGAATATCTCGTAGACATTTGCGTATACTTTAACGCCGGAATAGATACCCAGGGAGCCAGCAGCTGCACCCCTGCTAAAAAAATTGCCGCCAGCACCGGCAGCATGCCGAATGTATCTACTCCTGTATTTTGTTTGTTCTGCATGCTTCCACCACATCCTTCACCGTCACAGCTTCCGGGAACAAATGTCTTGCCATCCGGTTTGCTGCTGTTGTATAAAAACTATTGCCTGTAAAAAATTCTTTTGCCTCGCTGCTAATCACAATCCCTCCATCAAAGAACATTGCGCACCGATCCGCATAAGATGCACAAAATTCTATATCATGTGAGACCATTAAGATTGTTGTTCCGCGCTTTTTTAAATTCTGGAAGATATCTGCCAGCTTTTGTTTATAAAATCCATCCAGCCCTTTTGTAGGTTCATCCAAAAGTAAAATCTCCGGCTCCAATAAAAGCACTTTCGCAAGTGCTGCTCTTTGTTGTTCCCCTCCGCTTAGATCATACGGATGCATCTTCAACAGATGTTCAATCTGGGTATCCGCAATCACTTGGGCAAGCAGCGTTTCTTCTTCCTTCCGCTTTTCCCTGCTCCATCCTTCAAACATCTCTTTCAAATCTTCCAACACGGTATCTTTCACAAACAAATCCTGCGGATTTTGTGGCAGCACGCCGAGAATTCCTCCTGCCAGCTCTGCATTTTTCTTTTTCCGGATATCTTGTCCCTTCAAAAGAATTTTTCCACGATAGGGCTTTCGTATTCCCGAAATCAATGACAACGTCGTGCTTTTTCCGGTTCCGTTTCCGCCCAATATGCAGAATAACTCTCCTTGTGTCACCTGAAATGATAAATCCCTTACCACATCAGGCAGCTCTCTTTCATACCGAAACCACACTTCTTTTGCTTCGATTACAACTTCTTTTTTGTTTGTTTCCCGAATCTGGGATTTCTTTTCCTCAAATGCCTTCTTCTGTTCTGACTCCTGTTTCTTTTTCAACACTTCTGCATAATGTAAACTCAGCCATTTCCTGCCTTCACATACGGTCAAAGGACATTCTCCAACCTGACCCAGCGCTTCATAAATCTGAACCGGAGCCGGCATTGCAAGAAATAGATCGTTTCCGGCCAATGCTTTTCCAACCTCTCTCGGTGAAGCAGCATACTGCTGCATCCCATCCTCCAGCACCAGAACTTTATCGGCCATAGGAAATACCTCTTCCAGACGATGTTCGATCATAATTATGGTTGTCCCCAATTCCAAATTGATTTTTCGGATTGTGGATAAAAATTCTCCTGCTGCAATCGGATCCAGTTGTGATGTCGGTTCATCCAGCACCAACACTTTGGGCTGCATAGTCATAATCGATGCTAAATTTAAAAGTTGTTTCTGTCCTCCCGAAAGTTCCTCTACTTTTTTATGAAACCAGTTTTGGATTCCAAAAAAACTCGCCATTTCCGCTACACGAAGCCGAATCGTCTGCTGATCGTACCCCAAATTTTCCACGCCAAAGGCCAACTCATGCCAGACTTTGTCTGTAACAATCTGATTGTCTGGACTTTGCATCACGTACCCGATTTCTCCAGCCTGTTTTCGTGCCGAAACAGTTTCCAGTGGCTGTCCCTGATACAAAATCTCCCCCTCCCGCCTGCCATACGGGGTTAGTACTGATTTTAAATGTCTTAATAATGTAGTTTTTCCACAGCCGGATTTTCCGCAGATTACTACGAATTCTCCCGGTTCTATTTTCAGATGAATTCCATCCAGAGCTGCCTTCTCAGCCCCCGGATACCAGAACTTTAAATTGTTGATCTCAAATAACGCCATTTCACATCCTCCGCAAGATTAACTGCCAAGGGCAGAAAACATAAGATTCCATATCCTAAATATGCAGCCATACTTTTCCCACTTCCACTGCTTAACTGAAAAACCGGAAAATATAATACTTCTACCTCCCGCAGCAACACCGCAGCTATAACCACACTGCCGCACAATACAATTCCTGCCAACATTCCTCTGTCTCTTGTATCAAATCGATAAATCGTATAATTCGTCCTTCCCCGTAATCCATATCCCCGGGAGCGCATGGAATCTGCTGTTTCTACAGAATTTTCCAAAGCCCAGGTCGTCATAATTGATAAAATTTTCATTCCATGCTTGGCACGTGCCAAAAGAGAACCGTCACTGACATCTCTCCCGATGCACTGCTGTGCCTGTGAAACCTTCTGAATCTGATGCTTATACTTTGGTACAAACCGTAGTACCATGGACAAAATCAGTGAAATTGCCGGAATGATTTTCCCAAACAGATAAATAAATTTGTCCGATGTCATCACTGACTGGTAACAAGAAAACCAATTCAGTACAGACACCAGCATGACTCCGGATGCAAGTCCATATATCACAGACTCCAGAGTAAATGGATTCCCGGTCCACATATAAAAGAGGATGGTCACGCCCTGATGATTCAAAAGAGGGTTCAGCACCGCCGACAAAAAGAACACCGGAAACATCAACCACAAACTGGTTAATACCGCTTTTCTCCCTTTGAGATAGAAATAATATGCCCATCCCCCCAGACAGGAAATGATAAGAAATACCGGGTGCATCATAAACATGGCGCACCCGATTACAAATACAAAATATATAAATGAAACAATCGGATGGCAGGATGCAAATGCATCTTGCCGTTTTTCTTTAGTCCTACCAGTTCCTTCCAAGATCACTGCCTCCGTCACATGTATAATTCCACTGAATTTCATCTCCATCTTGTACTGCATACCGACTGCATCCATAATTAGGATACCAGCCATTGACACAATATGACCAGCCAGAAGGATCTCCGCAATCCTGCTCATACAAGTTATTAATTCCCCGGATATAATAACTGTTATATCCAGGTGTAAACGCCGCATCCAGATGGATTCCGCTTTCTTTCATAGTACGATATAAAATATCATAGACTGATTCTCCCGGATTAAAGGTTACAGCACTCCGAGAATAGATGATTCCATTTGCCGGTACAACAGTTTCTTTTCCCTCTTTCAAATCTTCCATATTATCTAAAACAGTACTGCAAGAAACGCTAAGATAGCACGTCCACGTTGTTTTTTCATCAATCACTGCATTCTCAGGTTCTACCGGCTGCTGTTGCCCCTCCGGCACCGGATCCGTCTGATATGCATCCTGATTCGTTACTTTCTTCTCTTCATATTTCGAATAATCTCTTGTATCTTCTTTTGCATCAGATACATCAAAATATTCTTCTGTTTCTTCTTCCGTTTCCATCCATGCGTCTGAATCTTGCTGCTTCTGAGCTGTGTCTGCCGGAGCTGTCTGTTTCTGACAGCCCCCAAGCATTCCCAGCATCAAGAAAACAAGCACAAGGATTCCTGCGATTTTCCTTCTATTCTGCCTCATATCCTGTTATCCTCTTTTCTGCTTTCTTCTTATCAACAGATATCCGCCGCCGATCAGTGCAACAAGTCCCGCACAAATCAAAACTCCAATCAACAAAGATACTCCATCCATGCCATTCTCCGCAGTCTCTTCCGGCATATTGGATACGGTCATTTCAGCAGTCTCTGCTTTTGTTTCTGCATTTGCCTGCTTTAGTTCAGCAACGGATTTTGTTTTTGCCTTTTCAGCAATAAAATAATCGCCTCCTCTGCTGACTACAAATTTGGTTTTTCCATCTTTTACTGTTACCTTTTGCACATAAACTGCCTTCTGTGTTTCTTCGTCATAACGGAAGAGCAAATACATTCCATCTGCTTTTTTTGTCTCAATCTGTATCAATATTTCTCCCGGATATTCACCTTTTTGTTCAAGTACAAAAATATCCGGTTCCGGCGCCAGCATCTGGATTTCCTTTTCATACTTGCTGGTTTTCTGAATTGCAGTATTAAAATCAGCTGCTTCCTTAACATCTTTTCCATATATCGTCAACGTATATTTTGTGCCATCTGCCAACTGATCTGTTATCACCAAATTCTTATCCTTACCTTTGATATTTTCCAAATCATTTTTCCATACTTTGTGATTCTGTGCTTCCAGCTTTATCACATTGCTACTCTGCTGTTCCACTTCTTTCTTCTCTGTTTGCACCGGAGCTTTCACCGGCAGACGAGTTCCACTTCCGGAACCACTTCCATTTGAACCTCCATTTGGTTTCAAAACAGGTGGCTTCTGACCTTCTCCATTGCCTCCCGGATTCGGGGTTGGGGTTGGATTTGGATTCGGATTCGGGTTTGGATTTGGCTCCGGATCTGGATTTGGCTCCGGATCTGGGTTTGGCTCCGGATCAGGAACTGTTCCGGCCTCTGCTACTGTAACTGAAAAATCAGGCAATACAGAAAAATAATCTTTTCTGCTTACTGCGGAAAGATTTGGATTACCTTCTCCCTGTTTCGTCATCTCAGATCCAATTTCATCTCCCCACCAGCTGCAGCGAATCCCCTGTGGACTGGTAAACAGATACGTTCCCGCCTCTGTGAATTGTACTTCAAAATCGTTGTTTTTAGCCAGATCCCACTGGCTGCATTTTCCTTCAAATGTTCCAAGCTTTTCATTTTCATAAAGCACTCTTGTTACGTCTTTTCCGAACTGTGGATTATAAATGGTCGCCAGTTTATACACCGGCATTGTAATTCCACGAAAACTGATCTTTGCCGTATCTCCTGCACTGAGTTCTTTGCCTTCATGTGTTTTGTTCTCTACATTTACCTCAATAAATCTGGCATCTATCACCCGATACATGGATTTCGTATTTCCGTCCGCATCTGTTGCCACGATTCCAATCACATTACTTCGATTTTCCAATTCAGCCGTATACTGATTTCCATTTCCTTTTATTTCAATTCCATTTACAGTCACTTTAAGATTTTCTGCATTCTCTGCGTTCACCGTAAAGGAATATGGTACTGTAACGCCTGTATGATAATAAATTGTATCGTAATGGCGCCAATTCTGAAATTCTGTATTTGTACGAATCACAGCCTTCCCTTTTTCTCCAACGGTAAACACTGCATAGGCTGTATTAACTATCGAACTTCCTCCAAAATGTTGTTTCTGATAATCCAAAGCTTCATAGCTTACCTTCACAATACTTGTTCCGGCTTTTTCCGCCTTTACAACTGTTTTCTGCGTTGAAGACTCTGTACTTAAACTAATACTATCTCCCTGTATCAGTTCAAAATGAAACATCGGTCTATGCACATCATTATTAATGCTGTCAGATATAATCTGTGGAACTCTCCGCGGATACAAATCTACAGTTTCTCCTACCTGCAGTTCTTTCTGCTGGTACTGCAGCCAGAGATCATTTTCAAAATCTTCGTATACCTTCGCCTTTGTTGCCTCTCCTAAATAGCCCTCTGGTTTTTCAATCGGGTTGTCTACTTTTAAGACAATATCCGGCAACGTACCAAAATAGCCTTCCGTTACTTTTCCTTTTCCATCCCCAAAATCATAACCGGGACTCCATTCATTTGCCTTTTCATAGATCGTACCCTTTGTCAAATGATACGTTCCATCGGCTATCTGATCCAATACAATTGGCTTCACCAAATCCTCAGAACGAATCTCTTCCATTCCGGGAATATCTGTTTGATAAATGATTTGAACCTTACCGCCAAAGTCACTATTCCATGCTCCAGGAATACTCTGCACCGGCACCACCAGGTTGGTAAGAGAAATAGTCATCTTTCCATCTTCATTCATGACAGTGGTAACTTCTGTCTTCTTATTTTTTAAAGAATATGTTTCTGTACCGGCTTTAAAATGTTCCGCATCTGTAAATACAACGTATTTTCCTTTATAATAATAATTTATCTGATCAGAATAATAATAGGTTTCATATTTATTTGCGTTCAAATCTTCTTCGGTAATATCCATTTTCGGAAGCGTTTCGTCTATTTCAATTTCAATTTCTTCCAAATATATATAATATTGTTGTTTATTTTCCGCCTCAACAATAAAATAATGATCCTTTCCAAAATACGGTTCTGTCAAAAGCACAGCCTCTCCGATTCCGCTCGTAATCAAAATCTTACCAGACTCTCCCTGCTCTCTGACCAGACACTCTACCGAACGCTTAATCTGCAAACGCTCCGTTCCTTTCGGCACTTCCACTTTCAAAACAGGTTTGCCATCCTCATGTACTCCGTCCCATGACATTGACAGAATCTCACCATCTGCTGAAAACTCAAATCCGTATTCCGCCTCCTTCATAACCTGAACAGTAAGAAGATAAGACTTGCTGCGCATCTCCCCAGTGCTGGAATGAATTGTTCCTGTAACGCGGATTGTTTCTCCATCTTTAACCGGAATCGGTGCTCCGGACGAATAATTCTGTTTCTGATAAGTAATTTTTACTTCTGTTTTATCGGAAAATGTAACGGGAAGTAAAGAAATATTTTCCGTATTTTCCGGCACATACAAAGTATAATCGGAATTTTCTTCTGTAAAAGCAGGACCTAGCGTTCCACCTGTAACCTGAAGATCCTTTAAATGCTCTGTTTCTTTCTCTGTTTTTACAGTAATAAAATAAGAAGTTGCAATATCCAACCCTGCTGAAATACGTATTTTGCTTCCATCTGTCACAGGTATCAAACTATTTGGTGCATAGATATCTCCATTTCCATCTCGAATAAGCACAATCGTGTCTTCTGTCTCAGCTGTTGGATTTACAGAAACAGTCGTTGTACCTTGCGGTACATTTAACGTATAATAGATTGTTCCAGATGCAAATTCCGGAGATAAGGTTCCTCCGGTTATCTGGAGATCCGCCAAACGCCCCACTCGGTTCTCCGGTTCCGGATTCGGTTCCGGTTCCGGCTCTGGACTTGGTTCCGGATTCGGTTCCGGATTTGGTACGGAACCTGTTACTGTAAACGTGATATCCGGCAAAACACCAAAATACCCTTCTTTTACAACACCATTTCCATCCCCAAAGTTAATTCCTAGACTCCATTCATTGGCTTTTTCATAAATTGTTCCACCTGATAATGTCCATGTACCTACCGGAACATTGGTCAATGTGATCGTATTCTGAAGCCGGTCTCCTTCTGCGGAACGCACCTCCGTAACTCCGGGAATATCTGTCTGATACACCGTCTGTACAATCCCTGAAAAACTACTGTTCCATGCACCCGGAACACTTCCGACCGGGGTCTGGATTCCATCCAGAGTAATCGTCACAGTCCCTTCTTCGGCCTGCTGAACACTAATATTTACTGCTTTATTTTTTAAATCATAGACAACATCGCCTGCCTGCATCTGCGTCTCTGAAATAAAATTCACCACATCTCCCTGATATGTATACTTCCGATCTGTAGAATAATAATATGTTTCATATTCATTCATCTCCAAATCGGCCTGCGTAATCTCCACAACTGCGGTATTTTTCGGTTCTTCATTGGTATCTGCAGCTATAATTCCCTGTACATTTCCCAGAAGAATCACCAGCACAGCTACCCATGCAAGAATTCTTTTTGTTCCTCTTTTTCTCATTCTTTTCCTTTCTTCTTTTTTTGTGAGGTACCGGACTGTTTTATCGCATGCTTGGCAACAAAAAACAGCCTTCCGGCTGCTCTTATCATACACAAAATCAGTTTCCTTACCGGAAACTGACCGCTGTTTCTGTGTATCCTCTTCTCCTCACCGAAAGATTTTACGTATATTTATTGGCAGATATCCTGGCTTAGGACTAGAACCTACTGACCGCCCTTCCCATATCTCCCTAACGTTGACACAGTGGCATGCGGATTTCGTCATCCCTTACAGTAAAGTGAGTTGCTACGGATTTGCACCGTATTCCCTTTTTCATCCGGATGTTCCGGAACCAATATACTATTATTATAAATTTTTTTAGGTTTCTGTCAATCTCCAGACTGAATCTCCTTAAATTATTCCAATTTATGCAAAAATTTTCCCTCTCTGATTTCTACAAGTACAATATCCGGTCCAATTTTCTTAATACACTGAAATGGAATTACATATTCGCAATCTGTTCCTAAAAACCCCCATATTTTCCCTGGTCCCGGAACTACAATTGCCTCAATCTGTCCTGTACAAGAATCAAACACAAGATCCACTACGCATCCCAATCGTTTGCAATCACACGTATTAATCACTTCTTTTTCCCGGAGTTCACACAATCTCATATTCGATTCTCCTTTTTCTTTAACAACACGCTTTTCTATACTCAAAATATGCTTGTTTTCAGTTTTTGTGCTTTTTCACTTTCCCTTTTTTCAAAAATCAGCTAAAATCTTCTTAGTACAATCTATATTAACAGTATATTTTCAGCAATATTATAAAGGAGATTTTCAATTATGAAAGAAACCATTTTAGTTTTTAACCTTCCGGATAAACAATCTCGACTAGCCATTGAAAAGGCCTTATTTCCTTTAAAAGTACGGCTCCGTTCTGTCCCTAAGGAACAATATAATCAACCACTGGGGGTTCTGGCAGGCATCAAGGAAATCCCCGCCGTCGAAGAACCTTTCACCGGAGAGGAACTCCCTGACACCATGTTTGTATTTGCCTTTTTATCAGATGCAAAACTCAACCAAGTTTTGGCTGCAATGCGAAAAAGCGGCGCCGGCCCATTTCCTTATAAGGCGATTCTGACACCAACAAATCAGTTTTGGACAGCTCACGAATGTTTCCGGGAAATAGCAGAAGAACATCGCACAATGAATTCCTAACGAATACAGTTTTCCATGCAGTGAAAAAGACGCCGACAATGTCAGCGTCTTTTCTGCTAAAAGTCCTTATTCATGAATTCACAATTCTATGTGATTGATCATATCTGTATCTTAGAAGCCTCATTTTCAATTATCAGCAGCCCGGTTTTCAGCAAGATCGGACGAAGTACATTATACAAAACTGCAACAAGAATGGTAGATACAACTGCATTTACAAATGTTGTCGCTGTACTCCATTTTGCGAGTACTTCTGCCATTTCCTGTGGCTGTCCCAAAATGTATTGCTTGTAAAAATAACCAACCAGTGGATCTGCCACCACATTAAATCCCAGTCCTGCAATTGATGCAATTACGCTCCATCGGAATATATACTTCTTATCTGTACTTTCATTAATTTTAGCAATTCGGTGTGCAACCAATCCGACAATCAGTCCAATGCAAAACTTCAATACAAACGTCTTTGGTGCTCCTACAATATAAACCGGATCCAAAATATCTGCAATTGTCATTCCCAGCGCTCCTGCAAGACCACCATATCCACCACCGAGCAGCAACGCTGCCAATACACAAAATGCATTTCCGATATGTAATGACGTTGCATCGCCACCACCAGGCATTGGTATTTTAATCTGAAAGAATGTAAAAGACACAAAGCAAAGCGCTGCAAGTAATGCTGTCTGTGCCAATTTTATCACTGTTCGTTTTCTCTTTTCCATACTTCTCCACTTCCTTCTTCATTTTTTCTTGCTCTTATCCTAGCACGCAACTGGCTCTGTTTAAATATCCAGTTTTTCACTTTTAAACCAGTCCAGTTTATTTATTCTTTCCGCTTTTCTTTTCAAACTGGCTCTTGATTTCTCCGGATATATGTTGTAATATGTACACATACTAAATATAGTTTTTATTACTACGTTATACATCTTTTATGTTTTATCATCTGGGAGGCGTTAAATTTATGAAACAACACATTAAAGATCCAGGAAGTGCAATTACACATTTTATCGGAATGCTAATGGCAATTTTTGCAGCTATTCCGCTTTTAATCAAAGCGGCTCATGAACCGGGACACATTTATGTAGTCTCACTTGCAATCTATGCGGCAAGTCTGATTCTCTTATATGCCGCAAGCACAACTTACCATACATTTGATAAATCCGAAAAAATCAATACCATCCTTAAAAAGATTGATCACATGATGATTTTCGTTTTAATTGCCGGAAGTTATACGCCAATCTGTCTTTTAGTATTGGACAAAAAAACAGGGATTCCACTACTTGCCCTCGTATGGGGAATCGCCATAGCCGGGATTTTGATCAAAGCCTTTTGGGTTTATTGTCCAAAGTGGGTATCTTCTGTTCTTTACATTGGAATGGGATGGACCTGTGTTCTGGCATTTACACAGATTTTAAATAGTTTATCTCCGGCAGCCTTCGGTTGGTTACTTGCCGGTGGTATTATTTATACTGTTGGTGGTATCATTTACGCATTAAAATTACCACTGTTTAATAATAAACATAAAAACTTCGGAAGTCATGAAATTTTCCATCTCTTCGTTATGGGCGGAAGTGCCTGCCACTTTATTGTAATGTATGCCTATCTCCTCCCATAAAATTTCCACAACCAAAAAAGGCGCTGTTCGACAACTGATTCAATTCAGTTACCGAACGGCGCCACATTTTTTAACTTTATCACTTATATGAATCGTTTCATAACTAAATAATATTTGCCGTTTGCATTCTCCGATCTATTCCATGTTCAATAATATACTCTGCAACTGATCGTGGAACCTGCTGTATCCACTCTTTATTATTCTTTCGAATCAACTCACGAACCGCCGTTCCACTGGTTCCCATATCTTCTGGATTTCTTCTCCAAAGCACTTCCGTCTTCAGCCCTTGGCTTTGTAAAATCCGATATTTTTCTTCATCCCAAGGAGTACAGAGACTCATATAATACGTTGCATCCTCCGGTGCATACTGTGTAATCAAGTCCGGCTGGCTGATTGGAAATGGAATAATTTCAAACTCTTTCCGCTTCACTCCAAAATCACGAAGTGCTCCCTGTATCATTTCCATCCGCTCAAAATAAGTCAATGGATTCTCTCTCTTTGTCACCCCGTTTACATCCAGCGGTGATGTTGCAGCATAAGCTACAATATCCGGGTGCGTAACTCCTATATATAACTTATTACAACGCATCTTCGCTGCCAGCACACCTTCCATATGTTTCAAATGAAAAATCTGATATCTCCCAAAAATGACGCCTTTCTCTACCATAATATCATTCTTCCTCCTTATAGTTCTTTTCTTATAACTCCCCAAAATTCCATCAATCTATCTAAGGAATAGGCTGCATTTGCAGGACTGGTCGATGGCAAACCTACTATCTCTCTGCCTGTATTTTCCCGGCTATACTTCTCATACAGCTTTTTTGCCGTCCCACCATTTGCATAAATCGTCTGAATCTCCGTATTTTGTAAAATACAGTTCAAATCAGCGGGTACAACATTTCGAATACTGCTGTCACTGGAACCAATGATTTCACAACTCTCAATCACATCCCAGATTGCAATTCCATTTTCCAAAAGGAGCATCTTCTTTTCTTCTATCGTCTGTGGCACCTCCCATCCGGTCAACCTCGCCATGACTTTCCAAAATCGGTTTTGTGGATGCCCATAATAAAAATTTTGTTCTCGCGATTTCACCGATGGAAATGTTCCTAAAATCAATACTCTGGAACGTTCGTTAAAGACGGGAGCAAACTCATGCGAAACAATCTCATGCTCTATCTGTTTCATCTCAATTCCTCCTTTAATTCCTTTCCGTCCAGAGCTACATATTGCAGTACATCCTTTTGGTCATATACCAGTTTCAGAGAGAAGAAGGGACGACCTTCTTCCAACAACCGGAAGAAAATTTTATCCCCTTCCCATAGCTCCAAATCATAAATCGCCTTCTTATCTACCCACTCAAGTTCCCCTTCATCACAGGGAATCGGCGTACCTTCAAACCCATCTGCGGTATAAAGAGACATATATTCTATGGTATCTTCTCCATATACAAACGTCACAATTCCTCGATACTGCCATGAAGTCAACGTATATCCAGTTTCTTCTTTTACCTCTCGCAGAAGACATTCCTCTGGACTTTCATTTTTCTCAAAATGCCCTCCCACGCCAATCCACTTATCCTTATTGACGTCATTCTCCTTCACAGTGCGGTGCAACATGAGATATTTTCCATCTTTTTCAATATAACATAAGGTACTTAATTCTTTCATCATCCTTTTCTCCGTTACCTTTTTCACCGGAATAATTGCAATCTGTACCTTTCCACTTTCCTTTGTCAACAGCGTTTCTACAAAAAGAATCTCTCCACTGACAGAGGTCCATGCCAGACCGGTCACAATTCCCGAAACACATCACTTTTCCTTACAGTATTTTCGCAGAAAACATTCCTCACACTTAGGACTTCTTGCCGTACAAATACTTCTTCCAAATGTAATGATCTGAATGTTATACAAAATCCAATGATCCTCCGGCAATTCTTTCATCAAATCCTTTTCTATCTTTTCCGGATCAGATTGCTTTGTCAGTCCCAGCCTGTTAGAAATTCGTTTCACATGGGTATCCACGACTACACTGGCATCATGGTAAATATTTCCCCGTATTACATTCGCCGTCTTCCTTCCTACTCCGGCAAGCGAAGTCAGATCTTCCAAACTTCTCGGCACCTGACCACCAAACTTATCCCTTACATCCTTCATACAGGCGATAATATTCTTCGCCTTATTATGATAAAACCCAGTAGGTTTAATATCCTGCTCTAGTTCCTTCAAATCCGCATTCGCAAATGCGTCCACAGACGTATATTTCTGAAACAAATCTTTGGTTACAATATTGACCCTGGCATCCGTACACTGCGCGCTCAACATTGTTGCAATCAACAACTGCCATGGAGTTTCGTAATTCAAATAACAGATAAACTCCGTCCCATACTGTTCATCTAAAATATCTAATATTTCTTTCGTTCGTTTTTTCATGCAGCTCTTATCTTCTCCTTATGCATTATCCCTAATTTGTATTCCTATAAAATTTCTCGACCGAATCTTTTAGTTTTAAAAACAATTTATAATATTCTCCAATGACTACCTGAAATTTTTTTGTTGCAAGTGTTCCATCATAATCATGAGCCAACTGATTTCTGTCTTTCAACATCCGCATCCATCCGTCATCATCAATGATGCCATTCTGAAATGCCTGTTGTAAAGTTCCTCTCGGAGACCCCAAAGGAAAATCCAGAACTCCCAATTCCTTTACAAGAATATCTTTCATCACTTTCCATGCAATATCAAAAGTAAGATTAAAATTCAACACTGTAGCCTCTAATACAAAATCCGCTTTTGGATCTGCTGTGCGACTTTTTTCTAAATTTTTCAGGCTCTTACAAAACGTATTGTAACGATTAATATATTTGCTTTCCATATTTTTTTATGTCCTCCATCAAAAATTCGTTATGGATATTTTCATAATCAAAAATATCAATTTTACGAAGTGTCATAATCTCTTCCAATGCGTCTTCTAGTTTCAATATATCTTCACATCCGTATACAACAAAATCAATATCACTGGTATCAGTTGCAGTCCCTGTTGCAAAAGACCCAAATAAATCCAGCCGTTTTACACCATTGGCTTTACAGATTGCTGCAACCTCATCTATCAGTTCCGAAATCGGCATTACATTCATATTACACTGCTCCTTGTTCTTCAAACCTGTTTCATTATCTCAATTATACTTCAACCTGTATGCAATAACAATAAAAAACGGATGAGCACTTATATATCTGTACTCATCCATCTTCTTTATTCCCCGCCCGGTCCGCCATGTCTCGGCACTTCATCTGGAATTACATTCGTTGCATTTGTCTGTGTTGATAACGGCACTTCTATTTTGGATAGTATGGGCAGAAAGGAGGATTTTATGCTTTATCTCTATTTTTTCATATTCCCAGCATAATGCCTTGAAAAATAATACTTGCAATCAAGCTAATCAAAATCCCGCCCAAAATAGTACAAAATACAATTCCCATTATCGGATGTTTCCTCTCCCATTTTTTTAGAATACCATAAATTTTTTGTTCCCATTTACTTTCTTTATCCCAAAATGGAGCTATGAACTGTTTTTTCTTATATATTCTCTCTTGTTCCTTTTTCTCAAGCATTAAGCTTTGAAACTTTCTATAATACATCCATAATCTGCAATTTTGATTTTCTTGTAAATTTTTCACTTCTAGCAACATGCCATTATATATAATATCCATAATATATTTTCTCCAATGCATTTCTTGTCACACATTCAATATCACTTTCTAAATGGAATACTCTCCCCCACACAATGTCCCCAATGATGTCAAGTCATTGCCACAGATTTCTATCTTTTTTATCTGCTCTGCTGTGTTCAAAACATTCAATTGATATTCAGCAATTTCCTGTAAGCTTTTAAATCGTTCTTCTTTCCCTTTTCCTTCTTTAATCATCTGTGCATTATGAGATTCCAGATTAGAAAGTACTGTCAATTCATTAATGGTTGCAAAATCTCTGACATTACTCTTTTTTGCTAATTTGGGATTGGCTTCTCTCCATGCTTTCGCTGTAAATCCAAATAATGCCACGTTTAATATGTCTGCTTCTTCTGCATATGCCAGCCATTGTAGATTTTCCTTATAATTTATCTGCGGAAGTAAATAATTCTTCACTGCATCTGTCTGAATCAAATAATTATTTTTAGTCAAGAATCGCTTAGCATTCCACTCGATTTGCTCTAAATTATTTTCTTCTTCCTTTAGACGCTGAAATTCCTTAATTAAATACAGTTTAAAAACCGGACTAATTGCAGATGCAAACTCAAAAGCAATATCTTTATGCGCGTAGGTTCCTCCATATTTTCCACGTTTTACATATAATCCTATAGCGTTTGTTTTATTAATCCATTCAGAGATACTAGGGGTAAATGTCAATAATCCCGCTTGTTTTTTAAAGTGTTCAGATTCGAACACTTTAAATTCCGGATTATATATTTGTTCCCATACAGATAGATACTCTAATGTTCCACGATTTCTCAACCAATTTCGCACCACATCTGCCGCTCTTGCAGAATCTGATTTTGCCTTAGCTATATCTGTAATACAAATATAATCATCCAACTCTTCTTTTAAAATAGTAATTTTTACATTTTGAACATCTATGATTCTGTTCTTCATGCATTATCTCCTCTTCTCATATGCAAATCAAAATAGCTTCCAAAATAACGCCTGCAACCAAGACTCCACCTAGAATAGTACAAAGTACAATTCCCATTATTAGATGTCTTCTCTCCCACTTCTTTCATCGCATTCATCTTTAGCACCTATTAACGTTTGAAGCATTTTGGCATACATCAATAATCTGCTATTTAGATTTTCCTGTACAGTTTTTGCTTCTATCATCATTATCATACTATATGTAATCCATAGTAATTCTTTCTTACAAACCTTGTTTTATCTGTAGTAATTCTGCATATTTCAACAAACGATTGTACGAATACTTATTACCCTTTATATTTTTTACTATCTCTATTTCTGTTTTCCCCCCTATACGATACAGATCGCAAACCGTTCGCTCGATATCATAAATATTATAGTTTCCAAATTCCGTCTCTTTTTTTCTTATCCCAGCATTAAAATTCCCCTTTGAGAAGTAATGTCTTTGCACCATGAAATTCATTTTTATCTTACTACGATCTGTTCTTTCTGTAGCAATCGATAGGCAATTCGGCTCAACATCCAATACTCCTTGATAATAAAGTGCACTATTCATGCATATAACTGCACTAGGATCACTTAAACATACTTCAATACATTTATAATCTGTAGGTTTCCTGCATTGTTTACCAGCAAGCCAGTAATACCCATAACATATTTTTTCTAAATACCCTTCTTCCACTAAAGTGGAAATCTGACGATTCGAAAATCCCTCCGCCAGAAGATTTTTTGTTCCTACATATCCTCTGTATTTGCTATATAACGTTTCAATTTTTATATATGTATTCTCCCTCATATTTCCTCCAATGCATTTCTTATTATACATATTATTGCATTTTTCATTACACATATCAATGTCATTTTCTAAATGGTATACTATCCCCCACACACAATGCCCCATACCCCACCTGATTATTCGGATACACCTCAAATCCCGGCAGTTGTCTCGCCCCTCTCCTTAAATATGCCTTTACCTTCTCCCCATACAAATATAAGTCATTTCCCTTCACAATTCCCCACTCCATCAACAACGCAGCCGCCCCAGTCACAAACGGCGTGGCAAAGGAAGTTCCCGTCACCTCCGTGTATCCACCGCCTGCTGCCGGAGCCGTTACTCGCACTCCCGGCGCCGCCAAATCTGGTTTCCAGATTCCACTGACAGGTCCCCTTCCAGAAAAATCTGCATAGGTAAATGTCAGCGCATCGTAAGCACCTACTGTAATCACACGAAAAGCTGTTGATGGAATGGTTAATGTTATACTGCTATTTGGAAATAAAAATGCAGTTCCCACATTCAGCGTACTCTGGCTCGGCAGCCACATCTGATACTCCCCTGCTACCACCTTTCGTGGTGTTAAAACAATGCGCCACACCCCCGCATCCAGATAAGATTGCCTTGGCAGAAAATCCAGGAAAATTTCCTGTCGGACACTATATGGACTTGGTTCTCCGTAATACAACAAAATTTCTGTCCCGCCAAGTACAAACCTCTGTGTCCCAAGAATTTCTTGAATGGGTCCAACTCGCACTCCCGACGGATTGATAATAGAGATATCCACCTCATCCACATAAGATTTCCATATCTGCACATTTAGCGTCGGCTCATTACTTTGCACCCCCAACTGAATTTCTTCCTCTCGATTCTCTGTCAACCTTCCTGCAGTATGTCCTGCGCTGGTTCCTTCATTCCCACTTCCCACACAAATTACACTTTTCCAATAATTAGAAATATCATCTAGAAAACGTTCGATTAAAGAAGTCCCATCATGAGAACCATACGTATTTCCAAAACTCAAATTAATTGCCACCGGCATACGGTATTCCAAAGCCTTTTTCACCGCATAATCTACCCCCTGCATCAACTCCGTTGTTCGTGGGAATCCATCTTTCCTAGGACTTCCCATCTTCACAACAATCAATTCACTTCCCGGTGCTACGCCTTGAAATTGTCCCTGCTCATTTCCGTTTCCTGCTGCAATTCCGGCTACCGCTGTCCCATGACCGGAAATATCCCTGCTTGGTACAATCTGTTCTCTTTCCTCTCTGGTCTCTGCCAACAATGCTGCATTAATCTGCTCATTTGTATATTCCGTTCCAATTTCATATCCCTTTGGCGGATTCCCGGAAATCGTCTGATCCCACAAAGTACGAATACGTGTTGTTCCATCCGGATACCGAAAATCCGGCAAAGTATAGTCAATCCCACTATCAATCACCGCCACCAGAATCCCTGTTCCGTATAAATCTTCCGCCCCTTCCGCACTCTCCCTTCTCTCACTTCCCGAAAACATAAAAGGGGTTCTCTGTACCGCATTGATACAGGAAACCCTCTTTCCGTTCTCCACTTGAAAAAACAATCGTTTTGGCTTTTCTATAAAATCCACAGATGGCATCTGCGCCAGTTCCTCAATTCTGGATTCTGCAATTGTAATCACCGCATATTCATTTGCCATCTCAGTTACAGAAGAGGCAATGGCACGCACCTCCTCCAATGAACCGGAATACTTAATAATCAAATCCCACTCCCGGTCAATGGGATTAAATCCCACCTCCAGTTCCAACGATTTCTCCCGCTCCTGTGTTGTTGCATCCAGCGCCAGATTTAACAGATTTTCCACTTTTTGGCTCATCATCGATCCTCCACCCGATATGGTGCCATCTCATATGGCAATATATTATCATAATAGTCGTATGTGCCACAGCCGGCAAAATATACCTCTTCCGCAACATCTTTTTTCCACAAAATAAAATTTATAGCATTCAGTTTTATGACATTTGAAGAAATTGACAATTCTCCCGAACACATCTATAATATTTATATTACATTTGTAGGATTTGAAGGAGACAAATTATGAGCACACTGCCGCAAATTTCTGAATCTGAATTTGAAGTTATGAAAATTATATGGAAATACGCACCAATCAGCACGAATGAAATCACCGAAAAACTATTGCAAACTACAAGCTGGAGTCCGAAAACAATCCAAACCCTGATCAAACGTCTTGTAAACAAAGGCGCTGTCACTTATGAAAAACAAAGCCGGATGTTTGTGTATACTCCGGCAATAAAAGAAAACGAATATATTGGACAGGAAAGTAATTCTTTTTTAAACCGCTACTATGATGGAAATATCACAACGATGTTATCTGCCTATATAGAAAATGACAAATTATCGGAATCAGAATTGGATTCTCTTCGCACCCTTCTTTCTCAAACACACAAAAATGGAGGAAAATAATATGGCTGATTTTATGATCCGCTTTCTTATTTGCAACGTACTAATCTGCGGTATCATTGGTATTTTTTTGCTTATAAAACACCTATTTAAAAACAGTTTATCCAGCCGGATGCAATATAACCTATGGTTTCAAAACCTGAACCTCGAAGAATAGTAAACATTGCGTCTTACGAAAAACCAACCTTACAGAAAAAGCTGTCTACTTATGCTGCAGATGAAAACCGCTATCAGTGGAACATTTCCAAAAAGAACTGTTCCAACATAGACCTCAGCATTTATTTTGGAGAATACGAGGGCAGCTTTGTATTATATGATTAAAAAAATGACACGTGGAAGATTCACGACATGGAACGGAACCCAATACCCTTTTGAGGCATGGAATACCGATCAGACCTTAAACTCTGCCATGAGTTCTTCTGTTTCAGTTCGTTTCATTGTTATTTCATTCGCACGTTTCCTCTCCTGCTGTTCCGATTGATACTCTTTATTTTCCAAATCCTCCCCTTTAAAATCACTGCACCCTGACAAATTCATTGCCACTATTAGTCCAATCACTAAAAATCGACTCTTCCAAAATCTTATGTTCTTCACTCTATCATCCTCTCTTTTTTATTACAATTGTAAGATTTAAACCCAAAAAATTTTCCTTCTCTATATTTCATTGATTTACAAAAATATTACATCTGTAAGAAATAAATGTCAAGTCGATTTTTAACGAAAAATAAGCAGCCATCGGTAGGCTGCCTATTTTTCAAATTACATTCTCTTATATGGTGCCATTTCATACGGCAAAAAATATCCCTGTTCATGCCGGCAAACCGGACATACTTTCGGAGCCTGTTTTCCTTCATGAATATACCCACAATTTGTACAAATCCATTTCGCTGAATCTTCTTGATTATAATAATGATTCTCTTCCAGCATTTTTGCCACGTCACCAAATCTCTTTTGATGCACATGTTCAATCTCTGCAATCTGAAGAAATGCAGATGCCGCCTCAAAAAACCCTTCTTTTTTTGCAATTTCTGCAAATGCAGGATAGACTTCCTCGTACTCCTCTTTTTCATTATGTTCCGCCGCGCGCATCAATTTCGCAAGATCAGCTTCCCCATCCACAGGATATCCACCATCTATAAAAATGGTTTCACCCGAAATTTCCTGTAGCAATTCATAAAACCGTTCTGCATGCGCTCGTTCTTGTTCTGCTGTATAATGAAATATATCAGCAATTGTATAATCCCCTGCTTTTCGCGCCTTTTCCGCCGCAATTGTATACCGGTTACGTGCCTGACTTTCTCCCGCGAATGCCCGCATCAAATTTTCTTTTGTCTTACTCTCTTTAAAATTAACAGCCATGATACATCCCTTTCTTAATCTAATATGATAATACTAGTAGTATGTACCATGGCTGGCAAAATATGCTTTATTTTAATTGAATCCAATAATTCTCCGCGCTACACTATACGCCATTGATGAAACTTTTCTTCCGGATCGTCCCGGTAAATTCATAGTTTGTCCCAGAATTCCATGACGAATCTTGAAATACGTTTTATAATCCTTTTGTTTCAAATATTTCCAAAGTTCCGCCTTCTTCTCCAGATTTTCTTTTTTCTTCGAACGAATGCACAAAATTGAAGAAACTGTCATCATAATCGCCAAATAATTAATCATATATTTTCGTAACTTCTTACTTTGTATCATTCGAAGCTCATACATTGAAATCATAGTTTTTGTCACAAAAATCTGCTGATCCACACGCCCTATCATCACCTTTTCATTCACCGATTGATCTTCTCTTCCAATAAAATAACGATAGAAATCCACATCCATATAATACAAGGTGCGTACATGTGGCAATGGATAATAAACATAAATATTATCCACATAAAATGTATGCTTCGGCAGCTTTAACTGGCACAACTTTAACATCTCTGTCCGATATATTACAGAATGCATTAAGATATACTGATCCAGATGAAAGGTTCCTATATCATCCCATCGAAAAATCTGATTTTGCGGAAGTACGTTACGATAATGTATTACTTTTTTATGTTCCATTCCAACCTTTTCATAAACATAATTTGCAATAACCATATCTACTTGCGATTCTGCTTCTACAAACCCTTTGATTGTTTCCAAAATTTTCAGTAAGGCTTCCTCGTCTACCCAATCGTCACTGTCTACAACCTTAAAATACTTTCCTGTCGCATAAGAAAGTCCTGTATTCACAGCATCCCCATGCCCGCCATTCTCTTTATTGATCAACTTTACAATTCCAGGATATTGTTCCTCCAGTTTTCTCCCAATCTCTTCTGTTCTATCTGTAGAACCATCATTTACAATTAATATTTCTACATCTTCTCCTCCTGGAAGAATAGAATTTACTGCATGTTCCATATAAGCTTCTGAATTATAACAGGGAATTGCAAATGTAATATATTTCATATATACGCTCCTTATCATTTCATTTTCTTGTTGTTTTTCGAGTATACCACGATTTTTTAGTTTTTCCAACTCTCTTTGTTACTTCTTGCCAGTTCCTTTAGGAAATGTTAAGATAAATGCAGTTAAGAATAGAAAAATGGAGGATTTCCCTTATGAAAAAAAATGTAATTGTCGGACAGTCCGGCGGGCCTACCGCTGTGATTAATGCCAGCCTGTATGGAGTTGTATACGAGGCACTGAACAGAGAAGATACTCTTGGTACTGTCTATGGAATGATAAATGGAATTGAAGGATTTTTATGCGATCAGGTAATGGATATGAAACCATTGGAATTATCCGGTGAATTAGAACTAATCAAAACTACTCCGGGTTCCTATCTTGGTTCTTGCCGTTACAAACTTCCGGAAGACTTAGAAGACGAAGTATATCCGAGATTATTTGAAAAATTCACTGCTTACAACATTGGATATTTCTTCTATATCGGCGGAAATGATTCCATGGATACCGTCAGCAAACTCTCCCGCTACGCAAACCAGATTGAAAGCGATATTCGATTCATCGGCATTCCGAAAACTATCGACAATGACCTTGTTTTAACAGACCATACGCCCGGTTTTGGTAGCGCCGCAAAATATGTTGCATCAACAGTTCGCGAAATTGCCGTCGATGCCTCTGTTTATGACAACAAAAAATCTGTTACAATTGTAGAAATCATGGGCCGCCATGCAGGATGGCTTGCCGCTTCCAGCGTTCTGGCAAGAAAATTCGAAGGGGACAACCCAGTTCTGATTTACCTTCCGGAAGTTGCTTTCGATCAAGAAACATTTATCGAAAAAGTAAAAACAGCACTGGAAACCACTCCGAATCTGGTTGTCTGCATTTCTGAAGGAATCAATGACGGAAACGGCACTTTCGTATGTGAACTTGCAAGCGATGTAGGCGTTGATACTTTCGGGCATAAGATGCTCACCGGTTCCGGAAAATATCTGGAAAATCTGGTCAAAGAACGTTTAGGAGTGAAGGTACGCTCCATTGAACTAAATGTCTGCCAGCGTTGTTCTTCCTCTATGTTATCTAAAACAGATCAGAAGGAGGCAATTGCCTCCGGCGCTTACGGAGTCACCTGTGCACTCAAAGGCGAAACAGGTAAAATGATTGCCTTCAACAGAACGGAAGATTACCGCATTGACTATGTAACAGAAGATGTAAATCTCATCTGCAATCAAGAAAAGACCGTACCACTGGAATGGATCACAAACGATGGTTCTGACATCGGCGAAGAATTTATCCGCTATGCCGCTCCATTGATCCAAGGAGATGTTTCCGTTCCAAGCGAAAACGGATTACCAAAATTTGCTTTTAGAAAGTAAAACCCTCAAATCAATTATATGCGCTCTTCTAAGTAGATACACGAGTGAATAAACACTTACTGCTTAGGAGAGCGCATATTGAATAATTCTGCTATTCTACAGCACCTCTAATTTTTTCAACTTCTTCTCGCTCCGGCATTGCAAGAATTGCTCCTTTTTTTGTTGTAACAATTGCCGCCGCTGCATTTGCAAATGAGAGAAGTTCCCCCAAATCTTCTTCTGTCAGATTATAAAAATCATGCTCTAATATATAATTCAATGCACTTCCGCCAAATGTATCTCCGGCGCCTGTTGTTTCAATTGTTTTCACAGAAAAGCCACTACGTTCTACGCGCATCCCTTTATAATACGCACGACTTCCCTCTTTTCCCATCGTCAAAAGAATTACTGGAATCTGATATTTGTCTTGAAGGTATTTAATTCCTTCATCGTAATCTTCTTTACCGGATACAAATTGTATTTCATTATCTGATATTTTCAAAATATCGCATTGAGAGAGTCCGTATTCCATCTGTTCTTTTGCCAATTCTAATGAGCTCCACAACGGCTCTCGTAAATTTGGATCAAATGAAATTAACGCCCCACTCTGTTTTGCTGACTTCACAGCTTTCTTCGTTGCTGCCCGGACTTCGTCCTGTGTCATAGACAATGTTCCAAAATGGAAGATTTTCGCCTGTGAAAGGAAGTCCTCATCAATTTCATCCTCTTTCAACATCATATCTGCTCCCGGATTCCGATAAAAAGAAAATTCACGATCTCCATCTGCTAATGTATGAACAAATGCAAGTGTTGTATTTACTTCATCATCTGTAAAAAGATTTGAGGTATCAATCCCCGCCTCATTTAATGTTTTACGAAGTAATGTACCGAATTGATCATTTCCTACTTTTCCTATAAATGCTGTTTTCTTTCCCAGCTTGTTTAACATTGCAAGCACATTGCATGGTGCTCCGCCGGGACACGCCTCAAACAAATGATTTCCCTGCTCACTCTCTCCATTCATTGTAAAATCTATCAACAATTCTCCTAACGCTATTACATCATATTTTTTCATCACTATACCTCTATTTCTTAGATTCATCTAATATAAAAGATTGAACTCCTATTTCTTATCACTCACGACCTAAGAAATAGAAGTTCCCTCCTTTAATTTAAAATACCTTTTTTAATTTCCAAGTTTCCACTTTGTCCAACTTCAGTCGGTCATTTTTTGCGGACAGTTCAATACATGCCTGTCTGTTTCGCTCCCTGCCCCTGCGTTTCGTTTCCGTTCCTTGAACCTTTCTTATCCTTTTCCTGCACTCTGGGCAATACTTTGATATTGCAGAGCGGGGAACATATTCAGCACCGCACACCGTACAATTCTTAGGCTTTAACGCTGTCCACCGCTTTGTGGGTGTGATATGTAATTCACCGACAAAGCCGATGAATTTATAATAAATCTTGATTTCCTGCCGTATTGTTCCGTCTGTAAGTTTCTCACATTCCGAAACAAGTATCTTGTCTATGAGTGCGTTTATGATGGTTGCGTCCAATTCCTTAATTCCTTGATAGTTGCGGATTAAGGAGAGGAAGTCACGGACACCCTGCGATTTCTCATAGCTGTCGTTGAGCGTTTCCGTTACCTCTTTCAGCCTTGCTTCAATTTCAAGCTGCTCTTTCTGGTATTTCCCCGACATCATCTCAAAATTCCGCTCCGTAATACGCTCCATCACCTTATCTTCATAGAGTGAGGAAAACAGCCTGTCCAGTTCTGCAAGGCGTTTGTTCAGCTTTCTCTGCTCCTTTTCCAGTGTCCTTGCCCTGCTCTGGTCTGTTTCCGTGAGCCGCTTTTCAATCACCCTTACCGTCTTTTCATCATTGACCGCCATATCCGCAAATCGGTTGATGTCAGCAAGGACAGCATTGAATAAATCCCTCGCTTCAATGCTGTGTGCGGTACACATAACATTGCCATATCTGCCGTAATTATTGCAGGTGTATTGTACGCAGTCGATGATGTCGGGGCGTTTCCTCCTGTTGGCACTCGCCGCCCGCATCGCATAGCCGCAGTCCGCACATTTGATAACGCCCGAAAAGATATTCTCAAATCCCCCTGCATTCTGCTCCCGCCTGCGGCTCGTCATAAGCTGTTGGACAGTATCAAATTCTTCCTGCGTGACTATCCCCTCATGGGTGTCAGATATCACTTCCCATTCTTCGGGTAGCTTGGATGGTCTTTTCTTGCTTTTCATGTTGGCGGCAATCCGCTTGTAGCCTGCAAGGTTTCCCGCATATATCGGGCTTCTTAAAATGCCCCTTACGCTGTTCTCGCTCCAAATATAACGGTTTTCCTCGTTACCCTCAAAGTACCGTTCATAGCCTGTTTCCCCACGCTCCACCGCATAAGCGGCGGGGCGTAAGATATGTTGTTTGTTGATGTGCTTGCAGATTTTGGCGATTCCGTTGCCTGCTAACGCAAGGTCAAATATTTCCCTTACAACGTGTGCCACTTTATCATCAATCAATAGGTGATTATGGTCGGCAGGGTCTTTGACATATCCGTATGGTGCTGTCGTCCCCATGAATTTCCCCTGCTGAAACCTCGCACGGTACGCCGATTTTATCTTGACCGACACATCGGCAGAATACATTTCGTTTAGGATGTTGCGGAAGGGCGTGATGTCCATCGCCGATTTATTGAGCGTGTCCACGCCGTCATTGACCGCTATATACCTCACGTTATGCTCTGGGAAAAACACTTCCAGATATAAGCCGCAGTCAAGATAGTTCCTCCCCAGACGTGATAAATCTTTCGTAATCACGCAGTTTATCAGTCCGTTTTCAATGTCCTTAATCATGTTCTGGAAACTTGGTCTTTGGAAATTCGTACCAGAGTAACCATCGTCCACATACGTTTTTGCTAAGTGCCATCCCTGCTTTTTCACATAATCCGTGAGGATGGATTTCTGTGTCGCAATGCTCGCACTCTCGTTATCCGTGCCATCGTCCTTTGACAAGCGGCAGTACATGCCGACTTCGTAAACCTTATTCTCCGTTCTTATTCCTGCCATACTGTAAAACCTCCGTATCTGTCCTATCTGTTTTCATGTCCCATTGCGTACATTCTAAGCGGACAGCCCCTCATTGTCGAAGGTGTCGCCCTCGGCAATCTTCTTCCGAATATCCTCGGAGATAATCGGGACAAACGCTTCTGTAACGGTCTGTGTGCCGACATATTCACGGCTGATTATCATCTGCACTGGTGCTTTTGGCACGATACGCTTTCTCTTTTTATCTGCTTTCTTATCCTCGCCCATACTTAAATCTTCCTTTCCAGACAGGGCAGGAGAACGTCTGGAAACGCCCCACCCTGTCAATCAGATACCATCAATCCCCGCTGTTTAATTCTTTCTGTAATGCTTTAAGGAGTGCCGCCGCTTCATCAGCGTTCAATGTGATACCTTTTCCGCACTTCTCACGGTTCGGAGAAAAGCTGCGGATGTCATATTTCGGCTCTCTCCCGTTCCATGAGATAAGATTGATTTCCTTTGTGTAGCCGCTGTCACTCGCAGACAATACGGCGATTTCCTTTACAATCTTATACTGGATTTCTTTCATTCCTTACCTCATTTTCCTTAAAATTCTGTCTTTCTCCTGTTCCAAATTTCTGCATTTACCTACCGAAAAAAGAAGATTAGCGGCTGTCCCTGCCCCGTTTCCTCTGCAACTCACGTTCCAGAAGTCGGATGATGGTTTCCTCCATCTGCTTCGGCGTTGTGTTCTTCGGAAAATACTTTTTCAGCCTGCTTGTGTTGATTTTCAAGGTTTCTTTCTGGTTTCCCTTTTCCTCCGTCATAATCGCAAATATCGTATCCATGTCAAGCCGCCTGCTCTGGCTTAGGCTTTTCATCCGCTGTGCCTGTGAGAGTGAGGGCGTTGCTTCTTCACTCTCCATCGTGGCAAAGAGGTTTTCCTGCTCGTCTTTCTTCAAAAAGGACAGTTCCACCGCAGGCGTGAGGGCGATTTTCCCCTCGTCCACCATCTGCA
>Scrappy_p2__coassemble_515_pt1 | contig 74968 bp, 57 predicted proteins | sample Scrappy_p2__metabat2_low_PE_009 | metagenome-assembled genome bin Scrappy_p2
CAGAAATCCAATGTCCACAGATACAGACTGCGAAAATGGAAATATGATAAAAAAGCAAAAAATGCTTCCATTCGGAAAATAATACGGCGTATCCGGCAAATAAAAAAAGCAGGACTTACACTTTGGATTGTCATAACAAGAATCTCCTTCTATCTCAATCCGGCCCTCATCCGCCTGTAAAATTCCCGCAATCAACCGCAGCAACGTACTCTTCCCGGCTCCATTCGTTCCCAGTAGTCCATACATAATCCCTTCCGGAATCTCCAATGACACATCCTTCACTGCATCAACCGTATCAAACCTCTTCGTCAAGTGCTCTATCCGAATCATAAGCGTCCTCCTCTCAACTATGCACTCATAATACCACAAACACAAAAAAGAAAGAAGTTACTGTGAAACAAAAAATCCGGTTAAGAACTCTTCGGAGCTTCTCCGAACAAATCGTCCTTAACCGGATTCTTCTCTTTTCATATCTTCTATACTTCAAACATCAAATCGCCATAAGAAGGCATTGGCCACACTTCCTTATCTACGATCATCTCCATCTTATCAACCGGTGCACGAAGTGCCTCCATCGCCGGCATTACCTTCTCATAATAGTAATGCGCCTGCTCCGGCCCCTCCTGCATGAGTGATGCATGTTCTGTTACTTCTTCCAAAATACGCAGTGCATCCCTTGTTTCCTTCAAATGTACCGATACTTCTTTTAAAATCTCACTCTGTACTTCAGCATCTGCTCCCGCATCCCGTACTGCAATCACTGTATCTGCCAACGTCTTCGTATATCCGATAAACGCCGGAAGGAACTGCTTACTGGCCATATCAATCATGGTACGAGCTTCGATATTAATTGCTTTCGCATACGCTTCATATTGAATTTCAGCACGAGATTCCAACTCAGCCCTAGTAAATACATGAAAACGTTCAAATAATGCTACGGTTTTTTCTGAAACAATTGCCGGAATCGCCTCTACCATTGATTTGATGTTCGGTAATCCACGACGCTCTGCCTCTTTGACCCACTCCTCTGAATAACCATTTCCATTAAATATAATCCGCTGATTCTCAATGGCATATTCTTTAATCAAATCATGTACCGCTTTATCAAAATCTTCCGCCTGCTCAAGCACATCACTGGCATCCGCAAACGCCTCTGCTACAATCGTATTCAACACAATATTTGAGTTTGCAACAGAATCTCTGGATCCCACCATACGAAATTCAAATTTATTTCCCGTAAAAGCAAACGGCGATGTACGATTTCGGTCAGTTGCATCCTTATACAAATCCGGAAGTGTTGTGACACCTGTACGAAGTGTACCACCTTTCAAACTATGTGTAGCTTCCCCAGTGCTTACTAACTGCTCGATCACATCTTCTAACTGTTCTCCCAAAAATACAGAGATAATTGCCGGTGGCGCCTCATCCGCTCCAAGTCGATGATCATTTCCCGGATCCGCAGCAGACTCCCGCAGAAGATCTGCATATTTATTAACCGCCTTTAAAATACAAGTCAAAACTAATAAAAACTGTGTATTCTCATGTGGTGTCTTTCCAGGATCCAGCATATTAATTCCATCATCTGTGATCAATGACCAGTTATTATGTTTTCCGGAACCATTCACACCGGCAAATGGTTTCTCATGGAGCAGACATTTCATTCCATGCTGCCCTGCCACTCTCTTTAACGTCTGCATCACAATCTGGTTGTGATCTACTGCAATATTTGCCTTCGCATAAATCGGCGCCAGCTCATGCTGTGCAGGAGCCACCTCATTATGTTGGGTCTTAGAAGATACGCCCACTTTCCAAAGTTCAATATTAACATCACGCATAAAAGATGCAATTCTCTGACGAATCGTTCCAAAATAATGATCATCCAACTCCTGTCCCTTTGGTGGCATCGCTCCGAATAAAGTTCGTCCGGTATAGATTAAGTCTTTTCTCTGCAAAAACTTTTCCGCATTTACCAAGAAATATTCCTGTTCTGCTCCAACGGAAGGAATTACTTTCTTAGATGTCGTATTTCCAAATAATCGAAGCAGACGGATAGATTCTTTATCAATCGCTTCCATAGAACGGAGCAATGGTGTTTTCTGATCTAACGCCTCCCCTTTATATGAACAAAAGGCTGTTGGAATGCATAATGTTGCGCCTGCCGCATCCTGTCTTACAAATGCAGGAGATGTGCAATCCCAGGCCGTATAACCACGTGCCTCAAAAGTAGCTCGTAACCCTCCGGATGGAAAAGAAGATGCATCCGGCTCTCCTTTGATCAACTCTTTTCCTGAAAAGCTCATCAGCACCTTTCCATTCGCCATTGGCGCTGAAATAAAGGAGTCATGCTTCTCCGCTGTAACACCCGTCAACGGTAGAAACCAATGGGTATAATGTGTAGCCCCTTTTTCAATCGCCCACTCTTTCATCTCATGAGCAATGACATCTGCAGTCTCCAGATCCAGTTCCTTACCTTCTTCAATCGTTTTTTTCAAATTTTTATATACTTTATTCGGCAGTCGTTCCTGCATCACTGTATCATTAAATACATTTTCACCAAAAATTTCTGCCACATTAATCTTTTCCGAACTCATACTGTTCCCTCACTTTTTTCTCTTTGGCCCTCGATTTTATGTAAAGAGTATACTCCACATACCTAGAAATTACAAGAAAAAAAGAGAGTCCCCTCTGTAGTATTACTACTAAATAATCATTAAAATTTATTATATCACACTTCCACTACAGTTTTTGGGATTATTCTCCTGACGCCTCACTTATCATCGTTTTTAAAACCGTTTCTACCTCTGCCTTTGTTGCCAGATTTTCAGAAAATGCACTGGCACTTCCCGTTGCCACTCCAACTTGAAAAGCTGTCTTATACATTTCCGACCGCAGATATCCATATAGAAAACCTGCCACCATCGAATCCCCGGCTCCTACAGAATTGACTACATGACCTTTTGGCGCCGCACTTTCATATACACTGCCGTCTTCTGCCGCAAGCACAGCTCCCTCTCCCGCCATAGACACAAGCACATTTCGAGCTCCTTGCTCCTGAAGTTTCTTTGCATATTTCAGAACCTCTGTCTTTTCCTTCAGTTCTACTCCGAAAATCTCTCCCAATTCGTGATTATTAGGTTTAATCAAAAATGGATGATATTTCAATACATTTACCAGAAGATCTCTCGTCGCATCTACAACAACCTGTATCCCTTTTCCTTCTAGAAACTGCATTATGTCACTGTACATCGTATCCGGCATAGAAGACGGAATACTGCCTGCTAATACAAGAATATCCCCTTTCCGAAGCCCCTCCAGCTGCCGATAAAGCTGATTGATTACTTCTTGTTCAATCACCGGTCCCATTCCATTAATTTCACTTTCCTCTTTCGATCGCAATTTCAAATTAATACGAGAATATCCATTTTCTACTGTAATTAATTTTTCTTTGCATCCCATCTCTTTGACTCTTCGGCAAATCTCTTCTCCGGTAAATCCAGCCGTAAATCCAAGAATTGTACTTTCCATTCCCAGATTCTTCAACACAATCGATACGTTAATCCCTTTTCCGCCTGGAAATAAGATTTCCTTTTCTGTTCGATTCACCGCTCCCAATTTAAACTCCGGTACCGTTACAATATAATCCAACGACGGATTAAATGTTATGGTGTAAATCATAATACTTCCCTTCCTTTGATTGTTTTTGAATTATTTTGATTTATTCTGACTTTATAATCGTATTATAAAACCACTTCCGTTCATTGTCAATCATTTTCACTCAAAACATTGCAAAAACCTTTCACTATCATTTATAATAATGTGTATATCATCTAAAAGGAGTTTTTAAATATGTTAACCGAAGAACGAAAACAGCGGATCATCCAATATATTGATACAAATGGCGGTGCCTCTGTCCCAGATTTAATGGACCTTCTCGGTACTTCAGAATCCACGATACGTCGGGATTTGACTGAGCTTGACCGAAAAGGGCTCATTACCAAGGTTCATGGTGGTGCTTTAAGTACCTCTAAAAAAATCACTGCTGATCTGGACATCTCAGAACGAGCAGCCATGAACCACGATAAAAAACTGTTGCTCGCCAAATATGCAGCATCTTTGATTACTGATGAAGATATGGTCTATCTGGATGCAGGCACTACTACCGGTCTGATCTTAGAATTTCTAACCTCACAAAAAACAATTTTTGTAACAAATGCAATTTCTCACGCACGTGATCTTAGCGCCCGTGGCTATCAGGTCTATCTGCCCGGCGGTCTGTTAAAATCCAGAACAGAAGCATTGACCGGTATAGATACCTGTGAATACTTGTCACGTTTTCATTTTACCAAAGGCTTTTTTGGATCCAATGGAATCACTGTAAAACAAGGGCTTACAACCCCCGATGTATCCGAAGCAAAAGTGAAATCAGCGGGAATGCAGCAGAGCATGGAAAAATATTTGCTCTGTGACAGTTCAAAGTTTGACACCGTTTCTTCTGTTACCTTTGCTAGCTTTGATACCCCTATGATTTTAACGGATATAGACATTCCATCCTCATATAAAAAATATAAGAACATAAAAATCATCCACTGATTTTTACTGTAAAAAACAAAAAACGCCTTGACAGAAAGACATCTCTTTAAATGTACTTTCCATCAAGACGTTTTTTATTTTCCTATAATTTTCTATTTACTGCTTACTCAGCTTTTCCAATAGAACCAAACAGTTCCATCTTTTCTTTTACAGTCTCTTTGATTGCTTCATATCCTGGTTTTAACAATTTACGAGGATCGAATCCTTTTCCTTCCAGATCTTTTCCTTCTTCTACATACTTACGTGTTGCAGCTGCAAAAGAAAGCTGACATTCTGTATTTACATTAATTTTAGCTACTCCAAGATCAATTGCCTTTTTAATCATATCTTCCGGAATTCCTGTTCCTCCGTGAAGTACGAGAGGCATCTCACCTGTCAACTGCTGAATTGCATCCAGAGTTTCAAAGCTAAGGCCTTCCCAATTTGATGGATACTTTCCATGAATATTACCGATACCTGCTGCAAGGAAATCAATTCCGAGATCTGCGATCATCTTACACTCCTGAGGATCTGCACACTCGCCTTTTCCTACAACACCATCTTCTTCTCCTCCGATGGATCCAACTTCTGCTTCCAGAGACATTCCATGCTCTGCTACAATTTTAACTAATTCTTTTGTCTTTGCAACATTTTCCTCGATTGGATAATGTGAACCATCAAACATGATTGAAGAAAATCCAGCTTCAACACATTTCAAACAACCTTCATAACTACCATGATCCAAGTGAAGAGCTACAGGAACTGTGATTCCCAATTCTTCCATCATTCCATTTACCATACCTACAACAGTCTTATACCCTGTCATGTACTTTCCTGCACCTTCAGATACACCCAAGATTACCGGAGACTTGCAAGCCTCTGCTGTCTCAAGGATTGCCTTTGTCCACTCAAGATTGTTGATATTGAACTGTCCAACTGCATAGTGTCCTGCTTTTGCTTTCTGAAGCATCTCTTTTGCTGATACTAACATAATGTCTTCCTCCAATTCTTTAACCCGTCTGACTTTCTGCGGGAAATTTGTTTTTCAACCTTTTTCCATTATAGCCTATTGAGAAAAAAAACACAATCGAAAATCATAGAAAATCTATTTCCTCTCTTTTTCTGTGCCTTTATCTGGATCCTGGTCACTGACAATCTCAGAAATTCCGGAAATCGGTCCCAGCACCTTTCCGATACATTCAAATTGATCCTGTGCCGTAATTTCTATGTCTGGTTCAGTCACACTGAGAGCGCACAATTTACAGTCCTTTCGAACTTTATATAGTGCACGCAGATAATACACCCCATTTAACCGAAAAAGACCGATTTCATTGTGTTTTGCCGCCTCTTTCTTTAGCGCCAGCACTGTGTCTTTTTTATAAATCGGCTCATACTGAGATGCACGAATCTGTAAACAAAATTCCATTCCCTCATAGGCATACTTCTTTTCAAAAAACACTTTTGTACTTTCTGGATATAGCAAAAATCCACAATTCAGCTTTCTCAGCCCTGGTTGAAGACAAGGATATTCTATCCAGTCATCACCTGATTGTCTGCGATATTCCTCTTCAATAACCATACGCACCATCCGCTTTCCATTTTCCGATAAATGCCGGTATTTCACCAGAACCTGTTCTTCGACTGCTGTCAGTTCTCGCCCATACAGACTTCGCACCTTGCTATTGAGCAAATAGTCTTGAAACAAATAATTTGCATCAACCTTTAGCACCTCTAGCAAAGAAATAAGAATGTCCGGTTTTGGACAACTGCCGCCATTCTCATAATTTGCAATAGAAGAAGGAGCTACATGGAGCTTTTCTGCAAGTTCATTTCTGGTCATATGTAGTTCCGTCCTTCGAAAACGTATTCTCTCTCCTAACACAAATATTCACCTCCCTTAACTAATTCTGATTTAAATAATTAATTACATTTAATATACATCAACTTTCTTGTAATTTCAATAAAGTTTACAAGAAAGTTGTAAATATCAGTTGACATTTGTACATAATTGTCGTAGACTAAGTACATTGCATTGTCTATTTTTCACAAAAAATAGGTCATATACGTTTCCAGCCAACAATAAGAAAGGATGAGATATTTTGATTAGAAATGAGACGATGAACGTGCTGTTAAGGATGGGGATGCCAGCACGCATCAAGGGGACTACTTACATTTGTGATGCTGTAGAACTTTTTGATACAGATCCGTATTACCCGGAGGGTAAAATCTGTTCGCTCTATTCTGAGATCGCGTCCATACATGGAACGACCGCTACCAGCGTTGAACGAGCAATTCGTCATGCTTTTGAGACAACCTTGGAAAAAGGAGATCCTGAAATATTGAATCAGTATTTGGATACAACAAATACACAGAACTCGAATCTTCTGCGCACCCTTTATTTTCGGATAAAACAGAAATGTAAGAGAGCACAGCCACCTTATACTTGTAATGCCGCAAACTGCATCTTTAAGGATAATCTCAGCCAAGAGGAAATTTCTTTATTCTGTAAAGAACTTGCAATAGCGGTTGCCAGACAGTTAAAGCCTATATGATTCAGATAGTTTACAAGATTTATTCATTTTATATAAACTATAGTGACTGGAATCCCTTTTGGGAATATTGTTTATAAAAGGCTTAAAATACCTGCCAGATTTTTTAGGTATTTTAAGCCTTGTTTCGTTTCTTTATAAAATTCTATTGCGTATGTCTCGTATCCCTCATGTACTTACAATCAAGGTCGGATACCCTGCTCTTTTCAAGCGTCGTTCCATATCTGATGCATCATCTAAATCAGCATACTCCCCGACTCTGACCCTGAAATATCCATTTTCTTCTTGAACCACCGCCGGATAGTCCTGTGCTTTTAATTCATTCATCACACGATTGGCATATGCAGGATTCCGGAATGCACCTACCTGCACTTGATATCTGTTCTCTGTTTCGATTATCCCATCCATTTCCAGTGTATCCAAAATTCCCTCTGCAATTGCCTGTGCGATATCCTCAAAATTATCATCAAAAAGCTGATTATCTGTATCTGAATTAATAAATCCTAATTCCACCAATACTGCCGGCATCGTTGTTCGTTTTAGTACAACCAGATTAGGACGTGCTTTGACACCTTTATTGACAAATCCAACCGCTTCCAACTGCTCGTTGATGTTCTCCGCCATCTGCAGTTTAATTCCACTCAAATCATATATCAAAGATTCTACACCTGAAACAACATTGTCCGTAGGGTATGAATTTCTGTGAATGGAAATAAAAAAATCAACGCCTGCCTGATTTGCCTCCATTGCTTTTTCGTACGGCGATTCATAAACATCTGTTGTGCGGGTATATTCAATATCAATACCGTTATTCTGTAATATTTCACCTAATTCCAAAACCATACGCAGCGTATCGTCTTTTTCTCGTCTTCCCTGATAAACGGCTCCCGGATCACGACCACCATGACCGGCATCCAGCATAATTGAATATGGCATAAAACTGCTCCTTTCATTCACTCTTATACTAGTATATGAAAGGAGCAGATATTGTTGACTCTCTTTTTATCGCCGAACTGAAACCGCCATCCGATGATAGGTATGGCGAATCCCGCGAATCACTTTTCCATACTCCAGAATATTTTCCGGCAGCGCCATGCCGCCGTAACCGGCATCTCCTAAGTGATGGAGATCTGTTCCTGTCATTTTACACATCAACGCAATCTCTTTGATCGTATCGGTATCTGCACCCTCTTGAGAAGTTCCGATAGCTGTCAGCGTCATTTTCCCAAGACTATGGGCACAAACGACCAGACTTCGCACATACTCCATCGTAATTCCCGGTACAGTGCCCGGCGCCGGCATTAAAATAATATCTGCCCCAGCCTCGGCAAAACTCTGTACGTCTGCTTTTGTAATTATGTTTTCTCCTGATTCAGCTAAAATACCGGATGCATGCATTTTCCCGGCAATTAACACCACTTGATCTCCCAGTTCTTTTCGATATAAACGAAGAGTATCTGTAATTGCGGCATTGGTCACACCGATTCCCGGATTGCCGGTCAATACGATAAAATCAACACCCATTTCTACTGCCCTTTTTGCATTTTCCAAGGTTGCTGCACGTCCGGTTGTAAGCTGCCACATTTCGCCGGTCTCCACCGTACTGCCTTTGCCCTGCTCCAAGGGTTCCAGATTGATACCGATCGGTCTTCCAATCAATTCTTTTAATTTATGAATTACTTCTGCATCTTCTGTCTGCGGTAGTCCTTGGATAACCGGATGGTTTACATCAAAAATATTCAGTAAAATGATATCTGCACCCATTGCAGCTGCAAATTCTGCATTCGTCACATCTCCCAGCATTGGCTGTAGCGTTCCGATTGTTTCACATACCAAAAGACGTCCTTCGCTGGCAGATATTGCCTCCAATAATTCCTTTTTATTCATTTTATTAAAATCCGATGCTGTACAATCTAAAAATCGTTTCAATGCTCTTGTCTCCCTTGTTTCATTTTTTATTGTGCCATTTCATATATTATCTTCATATCTGATTCTTTTAATACCTTTGCCGAACCTTTTTTTCCACCGCAGGCAACACTGCACTTTCTTGTCAGTTCTTCTATCTGTTCATCTGTCAGCTCAATTCCCAACTCCTTCATCGTAACCGGCAGATTGATTTTTCGGAAAAATTCTTCCATCGCCTCAATTCCCTCAAGCGCTACCATTTCCTCTTTTTTATCTTTCGGATCAATCTGCATCACATTTACTGCAAATCTCGAGAAACGATGCAGGCAGTCCCGATACACATATCTTGCCCAACTTCCCCAGATTGCCGTCAATCCAGCGCCATGAGCAACGTCAAACATTCCCCCAATCTCATGCTCCAGACCATGGGTGGCAAAATCTTTATCTGTACTTCCACAACCGGTCAGCCCATTGTGCGAAAGACTACCTGCCCACATAATTTCTGCTCTTGCATCATAATTATCTGGTTCATTTACAAGAATCAACGCATTTTTCATTACTGTTCGCAATAACGCCTCTGCCATGCTGTCTGTAATCTCCATCTGGTCTCCGTTTGTAAAATACCGTTCCATCGTGTGCATCAAAATATCCGCACACCCACATGCCGTCTGATAATCCGGCAGTGTCATCGTCAGTTCCGGATTCATAATTGCAAATACCGGACGGCAAAGATCACTATTATACCCCCGTTTCACCCAGCCTTCTTCTTTTGTTATAACAGACGAATCGCTCATTTCACTTCCGGTTGCGGCAATTGTCAGTATCACACCAATTGGAACACAAGCATCCGCTGTCCGTTTCCGGTCATAAAAATCCCATACATCTCCTTCGTTCGCCATTCCATATCCAATTGCTTTTGCAGAATCAATCACACTTCCGCCGCCAACAGCCAGAATAAAATCCACGCCTTCCCGCTTTGCCAACTCGATTCCTTCGTACACAAGAGACAATCTGGGATTCGGAACAACACCCCCTAATTCTACATATTCAATCTCTTCCTTGCACAACGTCTCTTTTACCCTGTCCAAAAGCCCACTTCGGATTACACTTCCACTTCCATAGTGAATCAATACTTTTTTCGCTCCGGCTGCTTTAACCAGCTCCCCTGTCTGCTGTTCTGTTTCTTTTCCAAAAACTACTTTTGTCGGTGTATAATAAGTAAATCCCGCCATTTTCAAGTCCTCTTTCTCTTACATTAATTCCGTTGACATCATATTCTTCTTTTTACAGACTTTTCCGTTTTTTACTTCGTATTCTCTGTATATTTATATACCACAATCATACTAATATTTAGCTCAAAATGCAAGAAAAAAGGGTTTTCAATTCAAAAAAGCCCTAGAAACCTTAGTTTCTAGGGCTTAGTGTTTTATTTAATATGATAACTGATTATTGATTACTCAATAATTTTAGCTACTGTACCAGAACCTACTGTACGTCCACCTTCACGGATAGCGAAACGAAGTCCTTCTTCCATAGCTACTGGATGAATCAGTTCAACTGTCATCTCTACGTTATCTCCAGGCATACACATCTCGATTCCTTCTGGAAGATCACAAACACCTGTTACGTCTGTTGTTCTGAAGTAGAACTGTGGACGGTAGTTGTTGAAGAATGGTGTATGACGTCCACCTTCATCTTTTGTCAAAACGTAAACCTGGCAAGTAAATTTCTTGTGGCATGTTACTGTACCTGGTTTAATCAGAACCTGTCCTCTTTCGATTTCAGTTCTCTGGATACCACGAAGCAGAGCTCCGATGTTATCTCCAGCCTGAGCCTCATCAAGAAGCTTACGGAACATCTCGATACCAGTTACAACTGTCTTCTTAACATCTTCGTGAATACCGATGATTTCAACTTCATCAGATACGTGAAGTGTTCCACGCTCTACTCTACCTGTAGCAACTGTTCCACGTCCTGTGATAGAGAATACGTCCTCTACAGGCATCAGGAATGGCTTATCTGTTTCACGTTCTGGATCCGGAATATACTCATCAACTGTATCCATGAGCTCCATGATCTTGTCGCCCCACTCACCATGCGGATCTTCAAGAGCCTTCAGAGCAGATCCCTTAATGATCGGGCAGTCTGTGAAGTCATACTCTTCCAAAACTTCTGTTACTTCCATTTCTACAAGCTCGATAAGCTCTTCGTCGTCAACCATATCACATTTGTTCAGGAAAACAACGATGTACGGTACGTTAACCTGACGAGACAGAAGGATGTGCTCCTTTGTCTGAGCCATAACACCGTCTGTAGCAGCTACAACAAGGATAGCTCCATCCATCTGAGCTGCACCAGTGATCATGTTCTTAACGTAGTCAGCATGTCCCGGGCAGTCTACGTGTGCGTAGTGACGTCTAGCTGTCTCATACTCAACGTGAGCTGTAGAAATTGTGATACCACGCTCTCTTTCTTCTGGAGCTTTATCGATATTCTCAAAATCTACTGCTGCGTTTCCTTCAACTCTTTCAGACAGAACTTTTGTGATAGCTGCTGTAAGAGTTGTTTTACCATGGTCAACGTGACCGATTGTACCAATATTACAATGTGGTTTGCTTCTTTCAAATTTAGCTTTAGCCATTTTGAATGTCCTCCTTAATAATACCGCCTGTTAAACAGGCTAATTTATTTTGTTTCGCTTTCGCTCGGCTAACTTTGATTATATTTCAAAGTTAACCGATTTTCAAGCATTTTTCTAATAATATTTATTTATTTTAGTCGTTTTTCGCAGATAACACCTTTTCCTGTACAGACTTCGGTACTGGCTCATACTTCTCAAAGAACATTGAGTAGTTACCACGTCCCTGTGTTCTGGAACGAAGGTCTGTAGAGTATCCGAACATTTCGGACAACGGAACGTAAGCACGTACGATCTTACCACCACCAAGATCATCCATACCTTCGATACGTCCACGACGAGAGTTGATATCACCGATAACATCTCCCATGTACTCTTCTGGCATTGTTACTTCAACCTTCATGATTGGCTCAAGAAGAACTGGAGCTGCCTGTTTCATAGCATCCTTGAATGCCATAGAACCTGCAATGTGGAATGCCATTTCTGAAGAATCGACCTCGTGGTATGATCCATCATATACGTTAGCTTTGATACCTACTACTGGGAATCCACCAAGGATACCAGATTTCATAGCTTCTTCAATACCTTCTCCAACTTTTGGAATGTATTCCTTAGGAATAGCTCCACCTACTACTGTAGACTCGAAGAAGAATGTCTGCTCACCGTTAACGTCTGTAGGCTCAAATTTAACTTTACAGTGTCCGTACTGTCCACGTCCACCAGACTGTTTTGCATATTTGCTATCTACATCAACAGCTTTTGTAAAGGATTCTTTGTAAGCAACCTGTGGTGCACCTACGTTAGCTTCTACCTTGAACTCACGAAGAAGTCTGTCTACGATAATCTCCAAGTGAAGCTCTCCCATACCAGCAATGATTGTCTGTCCTGTTTCGTGATCTGTATGAGCACGGAATGTTGGGTCTTCTTCTGCAAGTTTTGCAAGAGACTCACCCAGTTTACCCTGGGAAGCTTTTGTCTTCGGCTCGATCGCGAGCTCGATTACTGGCTCTGGGAACTCCATAGACTCAAGAATTACCGGATGCTGCTCATCACAGATAGTATCACCTGTTGTTGTGAACTTAAATCCGATCGCTGCTGCGATATCTCCTGAGTATACTTTGTCAAGTTCCTGTCTCTTATTTGCGTGCATCTGAAGGATACGTCCAACACGCTCTTTTTTGCCCTTCGTAGCATTCAGTACGTAAGAACCGGAGTTCATTGTTCCTGAATATACGCGGAAGTAAGCAAGCTTACCTACGAATGGGTCTGTCATAATCTTGAATGCCAGTGCAGAGAATGGCTCTTCGTCAGAAGAATGTCTCACTACTTCATTACCATCCATGTCTACACCCTGAATTGCAGGTACATCAACTGGCGATGGCATATATTCAATTACAGCATCCAACAATTTCTGAACACCTTTGTTTCTGTAAGCTGTTCCACAACATACTGGAACTGCTGCACACTCACAAGTTGCTTTTCTCAGAACTGCTTTCAACTCTTCAACTGATGGCTCTTCACCTTCAAGGTATGCCATCATCAAATCGTCATCCAGCTCACAGATTTTCTCTACAAGCTCTGTACGATATAATTCAGCTTCATCTGCCATTTCTTCCGGAATGTCAACGATAGAGATGTCGTCACCCTTATCATCGTTGTAGATATAAGCTTTCATTTCAAACAGGTCGATAATACCTTTGAAATCATCTTCTTTTCCGATTGGAAGCTGAATGCAGATTGCATTCTTTCCTAATCTTGTCTTAATCTGTTCTACTGCTCCGTAGAAGTTTGCACCAAGGATGTCCATCTTGTTGATGAATGCCATTCTCGGTACATTGTATGTGTCAGCCTGACGCCATACGTTTTCTGACTGAGGCTCTACTCCACCTTTGGCACAGAACACACCAACTGCTCCGTCCAAAACACGAAGTGAACGCTCTACCTCAACTGTAAAGTCAACGTGTCCTGGAGTATCAATAATATTGATACGGTGTTCCAACGCACCAGCCTTTGGTTTGCAGTTTTCCTGCAATGTCCAGTGACATGTTGTAGCTGCTGAAGTGATTGTGATACCTCTTTCCTGCTCCTGTTCCATCCAGTCCATAGTAGCAGTACCTTCATGAGTATCACCGATCTTATGGTTAATACCTGTGTAGTAAAGAATACGCTCTGTTGTCGTAGTTTTACCAGCATCGATATGAGCCATAATACCAATATTTCTGGTTCTCTCTAATGGATATTCTCTTCCAGCCATTGTTGCCTCCTATTAGAATCTATAGTGAGCAAATGCCTTATTAGCCTCTGCCATCTTATGCATGTCTTCTTTTCTCTTCACAGATGCTCCTGTGTTATTAGCTGCATCCAGGATTTCATTTGCCAGTCTTTCTTCCATTGTCTTCTCGCCTCTTTTACGAGAGAACATTGTCATCCAACGAAGTGCAAGAGCCTGTCTTCTCTCTGCTCTAACTTCGATCGGTACCTGGTAAGTTGCTCCACCGATACGTCTTGCCTTAACTTCCAGTACCGGCATGATGTTGTTCATAGCTTCCTCGAACACCTCGATCGCTGGTTTCTCAGCCTTTGCTTCAACTCTTTCAAATGCTCCGTATACAATCTTCTGTGCTACACCTTTCTTACCATCCAGCATGATGTTGTTGATAAGTTTGGTAACAACTTTATTGTTGTATATTGGATCCGCTAATACATCTCTTTTTTGAGTATGTCCTTTACGTGGCACGGTCCTTCCCTCCTTAATCATATTTTCCGGAATCTCTCCGGGATTAATTCATCGGTACTCACATGTGTCCTCTATGGAATGTGTCGCGGCCGCGGGACTTATATCTAAATCCGCAACCTCTATCTGACCAGAGCATTGCTCCGACAGATACGATTCATAGTTCTGTTTGTGATACGATTTAACATATTAGTTTCTTATTTTGCGTCCTTCGGTCTCTTAGCGCCGTATTTAGAACGAGCCTGTCTTCTCTTAGCAACACCTGCTGTATCCAGTGTACCACGGATGATGTGATATCTTGTACCTGGCAGGTCCTTAACTCTTCCTCCACGGATCATAACAACACTATGCTCCTGAAGGTTGTGTCCTTCACCTGGGATATAGCTTGTTACTTCGATTCCGTTAGACAGACGAACTCTGGCAATTTTTCTCAGAGCTGAGTTAGGCTTCTTAGGTGTAGCTGTTTTAACTGCTGTACAAACACCTCTTTTCTGTGGTGCAGATACATCAGTTGCACGTTTCTTCAGGGAGTTATAACCTTTCTGAAGTGCCGGTGCTGTAGATTTCTTTTCAGAAGTCTGACGTCCTTTTCTAACTAACTGGTTAAATGTTGGCATTCTTTTTCACCTCCTATGATTTCGTTGTCTCCGGTAAAGAAACCGGAGAGGTTGCAGATAATGTAATTATTATCTTATTCAGCGCACAAAAATACAGTGTATTCCCATGCACACTCGTTTAGTGTAGTACGTTTTATTTGGAAAGTCAAGGACTTTTCTCAGATTTTACATTTCTTTTAATATTAATATGCTTTTCCCCAGTAAACCATATGTTTAGCTGGTTTACCACAACATACACACACATCTGAAATCTGTTCCTGTTCTTCCGGAATACATCTTGAGGTCACGCCGCCTGTCTGATCTTTGATCATCTCTTCACAAGCCTCGTCTCCACACCACATTGCCTTGATAAAACCGATTTCATTTTCTGCAGTTGCTTTCATCTCATCCATATTTGTTGCAACATGAATATGTGCATCCAAAAATGCTTTCGCCTTTTCAAACAGCGCCTTCTGTACAGTTTCCAGAATATCTGCTAATTTTGTTGTCACTTCATCGATCGGAACAATGATCTTCTCTCTCGTATCACGACGAACAACAACCACCTGTCCATTTTCAATATCCTTTGGTCCAATTTCGATACGTGTCGGAATACCAAGCATTTCCTGCTCACTAAACTTCCATCCCGGACTCTTTTCTGAATCATCAATTGCCGCACGATATCCTGCCGCCTTCAACGCCGCAAGCAATTCGTTTGCCTTCTCCAGAACCCCCTCTTTATGCTGAGCAACCGGAATCACACGAACCTGCACCGGTGCGATATGTGGAGGAAGCACAAGACCGCTGTCATCTCCATGTACCATAATAATTGCCCCGATAATTCTAGTAGACAATCCCCAGGAAGTCTCATATACACTGTGCAGCTTATTTTCTTTATCGGAATAACTGATGCCATAAGCATCTGCAAATCCATTGCCGAAGAAGTGACTGGTACCGGACTGCAATGCCTTTCCATCATGCATCAACGCCTCAATTGTATAAGTATCCTGTGCTCCTGCGAATTTCTCACTTGGAGTCTTTTTACCTGTTACAAGCGGAATTGCCAAATCCTGCTCTACAAAATCTTTGTAAACATCACGCATCTGCAATGTTCTCTCTTCTGCCTCTTCGTATGTTGCATGAATGGTATGTCCTTCCTGCCACAAAAATTCTCTGGACCGAAGGAATGGTCTTGTTGTCTTCTCCCAGCGCAATACAGAACACCACTGATTCCATACCTTCGGCAAATCACGATAAGACTGCACTGTCTTGCTCCACACATCACAGAACAAAGTCTCAGATGTAGGACGAATACAGAATCTCTCCTGAAGTGGTTCTGCACCTCCCTGTGTAACCCATGCAACTTCCGGAGCAAATCCTTCGATATGGTCTTTTTCTTTCTGTAACAATGCCTCCGGAATCAATACAGGAAGATACACATTCTCTACGCCGGTTTCTTTGAAACGTGCATCCAGATTTTTCTGAATATTCTCCCAGATTGCATATCCATTCGGAAGATAATTCAAGCATCCTTTTACACCTGAATAATCACAAAGTTTTGCCTCACGTACAACATCTGTGTACCACTGTGCGAAATCCACGTCACGCGCAGTAATTGATTCTACTAATTTCTTTTCTTTTGCCATGATTGTTTTCCTTTCCAATTATTATAATATTTTCATGTTGATTTTAGGAGCTTGTCTGCTTTTCTGACACATGCTTTTCTACCGCATTCTTCTCTGACATACATTACGCTTACATATACAGCAAAATGCAACAAAAAACCGCCGACTTCCACTCCCTCTCAAAAGGGACCGAAAATCCGGCGGTACCACCCTAATTAATCATATCGTTTTGATTTTTCCAAACCACTTCTCGATATCACTCTCTTCATTTACCGTTAACGCCGGTCTTACGCCGTATCTTCATACGGAAGCTCCCAGACCGGTTCTATATGTACACTGCAGGAGACTCCCACCATCTGCTCCCTCTCTGTGCCAGCTTGCATATATACTAATTCTGTTCATTGCTTCAAAACAAATATGAAATTATATGAAATAATCTATTCTTTGAAATTCTAACCGAAATTTCTACAAAAGTCAATGTGTTCTACTATGCATTTGGAAATGAATCTGCTATAATCGTTACGAAAATTATAAATTCACATATTTTAGGAGGATTCCACACAATGAAATTTACTTTTGCTCACAACAATTTAAATGTATACGACTTGGAAAAATCGCTGGATTTTTATAAAAAAGCGCTTGGATTAACCGTCACCAAAACAAAAGAGGCAGAAGATGGCAGTTTCATACTTGTTTATCTGGGTGACAATGTAACACCTCATCTCTTAGAGCTCACCTGGCTTCGCGACATGGACCGCCCCTATGAACTTGGCGACAATGAAATCCATCTTGCATTTACCGTAGATGACTACGAAAGTGCACTTGCATTGCACAAAAAAATGAACTGTGTCTGCTTTGAAAACCCTGCCATGGGAATTTATTTTATTGAAGATCCAGACGGATACTGGCTGGAAATCGTACCTTCTAAATAATATTCACAATGTACTTTCGGAGGCTTAATTTATAATGAAAAAACTCAAATATTTTTCAGCACTGACATTTAGTACTATCGTTATGGCCATTGGCATTTACTTTTTTAAGTTTACCAACAACTTTACATTCGGCGGAATCACCGGTCTAGCAGTCCTCATCGCCAAAGCCGGTCTTATGTCTGCCAGTGATTTTACATTCATCACAAATATGCTTCTGCTTGTCATCGGGTTCATCATTCTCGGAACCAAATTCGCCGCCAAAACAGCTTACTGCAGTATCTTGCTTTCGGTAACGCTTTCTGCACTGGAGCGCATCTATCCTATGAACGGCCCTCTGACAGATCAACCTATGTTGGAACTATGCTTTGCCATCGCTCTTCCGGCACTCGGAAGCGCCATCCTATTTAATATCGGTGCATCCAGCGGTGGAACCGACATCATCGCTATGGTTTTAAAAAAATATTCCAGTTTTGACATCGGAAAAGCACTTCTTGTAACCGATATTATCATCACCATTGCCGGCTGCTTTGTATTCGACATCGAAACCGGATTATACTCTTTCCTCGGACTTGCAATCCGTTCCTTTATGATTGATACATTCATTGAAAGTTTTAACCTCTCAAAATATTTCAATGTCGTATGCGATCATCCAGAGCCCATTTGCGATTATATCACAAATGAACTTCACCGAAGTGCAACCGTCTGCAATGCACAAGGCGCATTTTCCGGTGACGATAAATACATCATTTTCACCGCTCTGAATCGCCCGCAGGCAATGAAACTCCGAAATTACATCAAAGCAAACGAGCCAACTGCATTTATCCTGATTTCCAATACAAGTGAAATCATTGGAAAAGGCTTTCACACAATTTAACACTCAAAAAAATACACCTCGAATGTTTGTTTAATCTCCAACATCCGGGGTGTATTTTCTTATCATTTATATTACATCCTATATAGAATCAACCTTGAATCTGCAATAATTTCTGTTTCAGATCATTCTCCAATTTCAGCATTTCTGCCTCTGCCGCACGGCGTTTTTCTCTTCCTTCCTGTTGAATATGCATCACTTCATCCAAAGTAGAAATAAGAGACTCATTTGTTGCTTTTAACGTCTCCATATCCACAATGCCACGTTCAGATTCTCTGGCAGTATCCAATGTTGCCATCTTCAATTTGTCCGCATTCTTTTTCAACAATGTGTTCGTCATATCTGTCACTTCACGCTGCGCCTCCGCTGCCTGTGCAGAATGTTCAACACCAAGTGCCAATACCATCTGACTTTTCCACAGCGGAATCGTATTTACAACCGTTGACTGGATTTTTTCCACCATCATTGTATCGTTGCTCTGTACCAATCGGATCTGCGGAGCTGTCTGCAATGATATCTGTCTCGTCAGCTCCAGATCATGAATTTTCTTTTCAAATCTGGTGCACATAGATTCCAAATCTCGTGCCGCCTGCGCATCTTCTGCCAGACCGCTCTGCTGAGCTTTCTGCAGCAAAGATGCAAGAGTCGTATTACGCACTTCTTCCAGTTTCTTTTTTCCTGCCATAATGTACATGGTCAACTCTTTGAAATAGGTCAAATTCAGTTCATACATTTTGTCCAGAATTGCCACATCCTTTAACAGCTGAACCTGATGATTTTCAAGTACTTTACAGATTTGATTAATATTTGTCTCTGCTTTTGCATACTTCGTCTTCATTGCCGTAATCTTATTGGCACCTTTTTTAAAGAACCCAAGAAATCCCTTTTCCTCTTCCTCATCAAAATCCTTCAATTCGTGTACAACACCGGAAAGTAACTCTCCAATTTCCCCCATATCTTTCGTCTTTACATTTTCCAGTGCAGTTTCCGAAAAATCAGCCATCTTTTTCTGAGTTCCGGCGCCATACTGGAGAATCATCTGGGAATTTGTCAAATCAATCTGCTCTGCAAATTTTGCAACCATCTGCTTTTCCTCATCTGATAATACATTTTCCTCCGCCATCGGCTCTTCTTTCTTTACTTCTGTCACCACCTGTGGTGCTTCCTGAAATGGATCCAGAGTCAATGTCGGTGTTTCCAAATTTGCAAATTCGTTATTCATGGTTCTTTCCTCCCTTTATTTTTTCAAACCATCTTCTGTCAAGCCTTCCTGCGCAAGCATTGTATGCAGCACAGAAATATCCGAAGATACATCCCATGCCGTATCCTGGAACAGACTGTCTAACAATTTTTCAAATGCCACATTCAGTGTATCCAACGTCTTTTCAATCTCTTGTTTCGAAGAAATAATATTAGCTCCCTGTACAGGCTGACTATCCAAATCCTCATAAGCCTCCAACAGTTTTACTGTAGTTGGCAGATAATATTCCATCATCCTGCGCAAATCTGAAACCGAATCCGGATTCTGCTCTACTCTGTCAAAAATCCGATCTACAAGCAATTCAATTCTGGAAATCTTAGCCGAAATTTCTTCTCCCGGGATTGCGTCATTGCATGCCCGAATCTTACGAATATATTCTTCTCCTGCACGAATTGCCTCGCGCACTTCCGGCGGCAGATTCGGATTCCCCTGTGCTGCTGCCTCCTGCTCTTTTCTCAGCTTTTCTGCTTCCTTAGCCTTCTGTTTCTTTTCACGCTCTTCGCTTTCCACTCGACTCATCAAATCTGTATACTGTTGATACGACTGATTGCTGACCATCAGGCAGGTTTTCTTGGAATCCATATGCCCTTCCTTAAACCATCCTTTTTGAATCATCTGCTCAAGATCGCGCACTACATTCTTTTTTGCTCTTCCAGTCTGAGTCTGCAGCTCCTTAATATCACAATACTCTCTTCCACCTAGAATCCGGATATACATCCTAAATCTTCGAACACGACTCAATAGCTTCGTCCCTAAAATTCCCAAACCGCCAAACACAACTACAAATGCAAGACTAACTCCCATCACTGTTCCAGCCTCCGGATCTCCTGCAAATACCCCCATAAACATTCCCATCAACGCCGTTAATAGAAATGGCAATGCAATTGCATATCCGGCAATCGACAAAAGAATGCCCGCTACGCGATTCCCGACTGTAGATGCAAATAGCATCGGCTCTGCCTGCTGCATCTTCATATTAGCATTGACCGAGTTTCCCACATTTCGTACGGTATGTGAAAAATAATCCACCGCACCATTCACCGTATCTGTAATCGTTCGATTTAACATACTATAATCACGTGAGTCAATCGCATCCTGCACGTTTCTGCGAATTTCTTCACCAAATCTTTCCCAATCTTGATTTTCCATGCTATCATCTCACTTTCTTCTCTTGACCTCGAAAATCTTTTCATTTTATAATCAGTTTAGACAGAATTAAAGCAAAAGTCAAGAAAATAGCAACAGGGAGATTTATTTTATGAATTTAAATATTTTATATGAAGATAGCGAAATTCTTGTGTGCGAAAAACCAGCCGGAATCGCAACTCAAAGCAGCCGGATTGGAACCCCGGACATGGTCAGTCTTCTCAAAAACTATCTGCGCCAGCAGTCCCCTCAGCAACAGCCATACCTTGCAGTAATCCACCGTCTCGACCAGCCCGTCACAGGACTTCTCGTCTTCGCCAAAAGCAAGCGAGCGGCAGCTGATTTAAACAAACAGCTAACAACAGCTGGCTTCGGGAAACATTACCTTGCACTTTTAACCGGCATTCCTTCTCCAGATGAAACTGATTTAACAAATTATCTTATAAAAGATAATAAAACAAACACCTCCCGGATCTGCACACAAAATACACCTGGTTCCAAAGTGGCCCGGCTCCATTATAAATTAATACAAAAGTGGAGTCATTCGTCTCTTGCAGAAATCACACTGGACACAGGCCGTCACCATCAGATTCGGGTACAGATGGCCCATCTCGGCTGTCCGATCCAGGGAGATGTCAAATATGGAGCCACCGTTCCCGGTCAATTGCAGCTCTACGCCTACCGGTTAACTTTCCGACATCCGGTTCACCATCAACTACTAGAATTCACCCTGGACACTTCCCACATATATGACTCCAAAAAGGTCCCCAGAATATTCTGAGGACCTGCGTGTTTCATTCTCTTATACTTCTGCTTCCATATCCGTTTCTTCTAATACGGTATTGTATTTTTCCAAAATGGTATCCTGAATCTTCTCTCTCGTACCAGAATTAATCGGATGTGCTATATCGCGGTATTCTCCATCCAATGCTTTCTTACTTGGCATCGCGATAAACAATCCCTTTTCTCCTTCAATCACTTTGATATCATGTACAACAAACTCATCGTCTATTGTAATCGACACCACCGCTTTTAATTTCCCCTCTTTTGTAACTTTACGCACACGCACATCTGTAATTCTCATTTGTTCAGTCTCCTTTCGTCGAACTCCGCTCTTTGAGGCAAATTCTACAATGCATACCGGTCATTCTTTTCAATCACAACTTGAATTCCTTCTTCCCCGGCATATCTCGTGTTAGCCCGGATTGTACCGCGACTTTCCACAATACAATTATCAATATATGTATTATCACCCAGATATACATCATTCAATATGATGGAATTCTTAATCACACAGTTATTCCCCACAAATACCTTTTTGTGAATCACCGAATTTTCCACTGTTCCATTAATAATACTTCCGCTTCCGATCAAACTATTCTTTACATTCGCTCCCGGATTATATTTTGCAGGTGGCTGATCGCTGACCTTGGAATACACCTGTGGAAGCTCCTTAAAGAAATAGTTTCTCACTTCCGGTTTCAAGAAATCCATATTCGTCTTATAATAAGAATCTACTGTTGCAATATTGCTCCAATAGCCTTTAATTTTGTATCCGTATATTCTTTTTAGATTTTTATAACGAATCAAAATATCACTTACTAGATCATAACGCCCCTCATCCTGACTATGCTCGATTAAATCAATCAGCAGTCTTCTTCGCACCACATAAATTCCTGTTGAAATCGTATGCGAATGCGCTACCATCGGCTTTTCTTCAAACTCCTCAATCCGAGAAGCCTCATTCATGCGGACGGTACCAAACCGAGTCGCATCTTCATTCTCCGGAAGATCTTTTACAACTACAGTAATATCTGCCCGCTTTGCGATATGATACTCCAGAACCTTATTGTAATCAAGCTTGTACACTGCATCTCCGGACACAATAATCACGTATGGCTCATGACATTTTTTCAAAAAATCCAGATTTTGATAAATTGCATCTGCCGTTCCTCGATACCAAGACCCATTATTCGTAGTAATAATCGGAGTAAAAACATACAATCCACCCTGTTTTCTTCCAAAATCCCACCACTTTGAGGAATTTAAATGTTCATTCAATGAACGTGCATTGTACTGTGTCAATACTGCAACTTTTTGAATATGAGAATTGGTCATATTGCTCAGTGCAAAATCAATCGCTCTGTAACTGGATGCAATCGGCATCGCTGCTACTGCGCGCTTTGTTGTCAACTCCTGCATTCTTCTATTGTTGCCGCCTGCCAGAATAATCCCAACTGCTCTCATCTCCACTCACCTGCCTTTATTAAAGTCTCTCCACTTGCTAGCATTCCCTCTCTGTAGTCTTCAGGTACTGTTTCTCCGCTGATTGCAGTATTCTTTCCAATCTGAACCCCTGCCGGAATCGTGGTATTCTCCCCAATTGTCGCCAGACCTCCACTATAAATATTGGGTTTTAATTGGTTTGGAACTTCTGCCCCTATTCCGATCACTACATTATCACCGATCACTGTATTTTCTGCGATAATCGCCTTATCAATCACACAATTCTCACCAATTACTACATTTCGCATAATAATAGAATCCCGCACTACACTGCCTTTTCCTACTATCATTCCAGCCCCCAGAACAGAATTATGTACTTCTCCGTAAATCTCCGTTCCATTGCTGATGATGCATCGGTCTACAACACCTTCCTCCGCGATATACTGTGGCGGAAGATTGGCGCTGTTTGTATAAATTTTCCAGAACTCTTCATATAAATTAAATTCCGGAATGATATCAATCAGTTCCATATTGGCTTCCCAATAGGAACTCAACGTTCCAACATCCTTCCAATAACCATTGTACTCATAAGCAAACAACCGCTGCCCCTTTGCATGACAATAAGGAATAATATGTTTCCCAAAATCGCAGTGAGGCTGTTCTGACAAACGGATTAGCGCCTCCTTCAACACCGGCCAGCTAAAAATATAGATTCCCATTGATGCCAAATTACTGCTTGGATGCTCCGGCTTCTCCTCAAACTCCTGAATTCTTCCTTCCGAATCGGTCACTACAATCCCAAAACGACTTGCTTCTTCCATAGGTACCGGCATCGCAGCAATTGTTACATCTGCTTTATTCGCCTTATGAAAATCAAGCATCACTTCGTAATCCATTTTATAGATATGATCTCCCGAAAGAATCAGCACATAATCCGGATTAAAACTTTGCATATAATCCAGATTTTGATAAATCGCATTAGCTGTTCCGGTATACCATTCACTATTTGAGCTTTTCTCGTACGGCGGAAGTATTGATACGCCACCCACATTTCGATCCAAATCCCATGGAATTCCGATTCCTATATGTGTATTTAATCGTAAAGGCTGATACTGTGTCAAAACACCAACCGTATCTACGCCTGAATTAATACAATTACTAAGTGGAAAATCAATAATCCGATACTTACCGCCAAAAGCTACCGCAGGCTTTGCAACCTTTGCAGTCAGCACCCCCAGCCGGCTGCCTTGTCCACCTGCAAGCAGCATGGCAATCATCTCTTTTTTTACCATGTTGTCACCCCATTTCTAGTTCATTTAACTTATTATATCATATTTTTCTAATATGTGAACAATATTTCACAATTTTTTACTTGATTTTACGTTCTTTTTGTTTAGATTGAACAAAAAAGAACCTCTTTCAATTTTTCTCATATATAGTATAATATATTTAGCAGATACTAATTATGACTAAACTTGCAAATTTTAATAAAGAAGGGATACTCTCATGTATAAAATTGATTTTCAAAAACCTATTCACATTCATTTTATAGGCATCGGTGGCATTAGTATGAGTGGTCTTGCAGAGATTTTACTGGAAGAAGGATTTACCGTATCCGGCTCTGATTCCAAGGAATCTCCGCTCACAAAAAAACTAGAGCAGCTCGGTGCTACTATCTTTTATGGACAAAAAGCCTCCAACATCATCGATGGGATCGACTGCGTAGTCTATACTGCAGCGATTCATCGTGAAAATGCAGAATTGATCGAAGCAGTCGCAAAAAAGATTCCAATGCTGACACGCGCGGAACTGTTGGGACAACTTATGAAAAATTATAAAACTCCAATTGCAGTATCCGGAACCCATGGAAAAACCACTACTACTTCCATGCTCTCCCACATACTGCTTGCCGGAGAAAAAGATCCGACAATTTCCGTTGGAGGAATCTTGCAGGCTATCGGTGGTAATATTCGGGTCGGACATTCCGACACATTTATTACAGAAGCCTGTGAATACACAAACAGTTTTTTGAACTTCTTTCCAAAAATCGGAATTATTTTAAATATAGAAGAAGATCATTTAGATTTCTTCAAAGACCTGGAAGATATTCGCCATTCATTCCATCAGTTTGCGGCACTGATTCCAGCTGACGGAACTTTAATCATCAACAGCGATATCAAGAATTACAAGGAGATCTGCGAAGGACTTGACTGCCGAATTGTCACCTGCGGTTCTTCCATTTCCTCTGACTACAGTTCTGAAAATGTCCGTTTTGACGAAAAGGGGCTTGCTTCTTTTGACTTGATCAAGCATGGAGAAACCGTATGTCGGATTCAGTTGTCAGTTCCTGGATACCATAACGTTTCTAATGCTTTGACTTGTATCGCTGCCGCCGAACTATTGGAGATTCCAATGGAAACAATCATACAAGGACTTCTTGCATTCACAGGTACTGACCGCCGATTTGAATATAAGGGCATGATGAACGGAGTAACGATTATCGATGATTATGCACATCATCCAACCGAGATTCTTGCTACTTTGAAGGCTGCAAAGAACTATCCACATAAAGAATTATGGTGCGTATTCCAGCCACATACTTATACACGTACAAAGGCATTTTTCCATGAATTTGCAGAAGTGCTTTCACACACCGATCATCTAGTTCTCGCAGATATTTTTGCAGCACGTGAAACAGATACACTCGGAGTCTCTTCCAAAGATCTGGCCGCAGAAGTTGCCCGGCTTGGAACAGACGCCCACTACTTTGGATGCTTTGAAGAGATAGAAATGTTCTTAAAAGAGCATTGTGCTTCAGGAGATTTGTTGATAACTATGGGCGCTGGAGATGTTGTAAACATTGGGGAAGACTTGCTTAAATAAAAGTTATCCACATTTTCCACATAAAGTTATCTACAAAAAAACCGTTCTTTCCACAAAAAAATGCTTTGTCTTCCCGCTTTTAAATGCTATAATACCTTTACGCATTGAGAAAGGATAACATACTCGAGGTGGGATGAGATATGAAAACATTAAAGTTAAAAAATAAATATCAGACAAATGCAACTCTGATTTCCAATGATTTTATTGATCATTATATGAGCAAGGCAAATGGAGAATTCGTGAAAGTATACCTTTTTTTATTAAGGCATCTGGACGATCCTTACTCCAATCTTACAATTTCCTCTATCGCAGATTCTTTGGACAATACTGAACGGGATATTCTGCGTGCATTTCGATATTGGGAAACAGAAGGGCTTTTAAGTCTGGAAGAGGATTCTGACGGCAAGATTACCGGACTTGCCCTGGAACAGATATGTACTGACAGCAGTTGTACACAAAAGGGAACTATCAAAGGTGAGATTAAACCATCTCTTCCGACTCCTCCCACTCCTGTTTCAGAACCGGTATCTATCTCCCCAGAGCCTTCACCGAAGGCGATTCCACTCAGCTCATTTAAAGCACAGAAAGAGCTAAAGTCTCTTCTTTTTATCGCTGAGCAATATCTGGGAAAGACATTGTCCAAAACAGATGTGGATGCCATCACTTATTTTTATGATACATTGCTGATGCCGGCCGATTTGATTGAATATCTAATTGAAACCTGTGTCGAAGGCGGACACAACAGTATTCATTATATCCAAAAGGTAGCTCTTTCCTGGTATAACGAAGGAGTTACTACTATTGAGGCAGCAAGACAGCGTTCAAAGTCTTATAACAAGAACTATTATACCGTTTTAAACGCTTTCGGTATCAAAAACCGAGGACCAGCAGATTCTGAAGTCACCTTTATCCGCAAGTGGATTGAAGATTTTGGTTTTTCGCTGGATATCGTTCACGAAGCTTGTGACAGAACCATTGCTGCTACACATCAGCCAAGTTTCGAGTATGCCGATACAATTTTACAAAAATGGCGTCAAGCAGGTGTACAGACTCTTCAGGAAATCGCCGCTCTGGACGCTGCATTTCAAAAAGAAAAGGGCGCAAAAAAAATCGCCGTTTCCCGCAGCAAACCAACTTCTAGAAACTTGAATAACTTCGAACGCAGAAGTTATGATATGGATTCTTTGGAAGAACGCTTATTGAACAGTAATTAATGTTACAAATATAAAGGAGTATTCCACGTGGGATTAAGAAATTCACAATATCAGGAAATCATGCGCAGCTACGAACAAAAGCAGCTGCGCAGTCGTGACATTCTGGACAATCATTATCAAGAAGTATATGCCAGACTTCCCGAATTTCGTTCACTGGACGAATCCATCTCCATTCTTTCCGTCCAATACGGGAAGCGTCTTCTGAACGGAGATGAGACTGCCGTTTCTTCTTTAAAAGAAGAACTGGCTATTTTAAGAAGCAGTAAGGCAGAACTTCTAAAGTCCGCCGGTTTTCCTGCCGACTATCTGGAGCCTTCCTATGAATGCCCAGACTGTAAAGATACCGGATATATCGACGGCAAAAAATGTCATTGTTTTAAAAAAGCCGTCAGTAAACTTTTGTATCAACAGTCTAATTTATCCGGGGTATTTTCTCATGAAAATTTCAACACATTCTCGGCAGACTATTATTCAAACAATTTTATAGACCCGAAATCCGGACGTTCTGCAAAAGAAGTCATTCTCGAAGCGTATCAGACCTGTCAGGATTTCGTCCGTTCTTTTGATCAAGAACATAAAAACCTATTTTTATACGGAGATGTCGGGGTAGGTAAAACCTTCCTCTCCAACTGTATTGCCAGCGCACTGATCGATGCCGGTTTTTCCGTACTGTATTTTTCAGCGCCTGCCTTTTTCAACACGCTGGCACATCACACCTTCGATAAAGGTGATGTCGATGCTCAAAATATGTACGAATTCATCTATGACTGTGATTTGTTGATCATCGATGATCTCGGAACAGAATACACAAACGCTTTTGTTTCATCCCAATTTTTTTCTTGCATCAATGAGCGTCTACTTAGCAAGCATTCTACCATTATTTCAACAAATCTTTCACTGGATGCACTTGCTGACCTATATACAGAACGGTCTTTTTCCAGAATTACAAGTAACTATATCATGCTGAAGCTCATCGGCGATGATATTCGAATTAAAAAGAAATTACTAAACAGAGAGGAGCAATAATCATGTTGCGAAGAAGCGAACGAAACTTAGAGAACATTCCTGTAGGAGCATTGGGTCTGATCCCAATTACCGGATGCGAAGAGCTTGGAGGAAAAGTCAACGACTACCTCGTAAAGTGGAGAGGAGAAAGCGCTCATCAATACAAGGATGATGTTGTATTCACCGGCTATGCTCAGGATAACTTCATCATTGATGCAAAAGTACCTCGTTTCGGTTCCGGAGAAGCAAAAGGAATCATCGGTCAGTCTGTCCGCGGAAAAGATATTTACCTGATGGTAGATGTTTTAAACTACAATATTACTTATTCTCTGTCCGGCAACATCAACCACATGTCTCCGGATGACCATTTTCAGAATTTAAAGAGAATCATTGCCGCAATTGGCGGAAAAGCAAGAAGAATTAATATTATTATGCCATTCCTATACGAAAGCCGTCAGCACAAACGTAGCGGTCGTGAATCTCTTGACTGTGCACTTGCACTTCAGGAACTGGTTCGCATGGGAGCAGATAATATCATTACTTTTGATGCCCACGATCCTCGTGTACAAAATGCGATTCCTCTGAGTGGATTCGAAACTGTTACACCTGCTTATCAGTTTGTAAAAGGACTCCTTCATACCGTAAAAGATCTTCAAATTGACAGTGATCACATGATGGTTATCAGCCCGGATGAAGGCGCCACCGCTCGTGCTATCTACCTTGCCAATGTCTTGGGATTGGATATGGGAATGTTCTACAAACGTCGAGATTACACACGCATCGTTGATGGACGCAACCCAATCGTAGCACATGAATTTCTTGGAAGTTCTGTAGAAGGAAAAGATGTAATCATTATTGATGATATGATTTCTTCCGGAGATAGTATTCTGGATGTTGCAAAACAGCTGAAACAGCGGAAAGCAAGAAGAATCTACGCAGCCGCTACATTTGGTTTGTTTACAAACGGTATGGACAAGTTTGATCAGGCTTATGAAGAGGGACTGTTGGACGGTATTTTAACTACAAATTTAATTTTCCAGACACCGGATCTTCTTTCTAAACCTTATTATATCAATTGTGATATGAGCAAATATATCGCCTTATTAATCGACACATTGAATCATGACGGTTCTATCAGTACCATTCTGAACCCAAGTGAGAGAATCCAGCATGTAGTAGATAAATATAAAAACGGCGAAGAAATTTAAATTTTAAAGCTCCACATACAAATAAATCAGGCAGTACAATTTGATTCCAAACTTGTACTGCCTGATTTCGACTTATATGGGTTTATATTAGTTATTATCTAAATATACTGTAAATAAATATATTAATATTACAACAATCCTCCAATTGAAAGGAACAACGGGGCAAATACCAATGACACAATTGTCATTAACTTGATCAAAATGTTAATTGATGGCCCCGATGTATCTTTAAATGGATCTCCGACTGTATCTCCGACAACAGCCGCCTTGTGCGCCTCACTGCCTTTCCCGCCATGCGCTCCCGTCTCAATATATTTCTTTGCATTATCCCAAGCACCGCCGGAATTGGACATAAAAATCGCCATCAATACTCCGGTTACAAGCGCTCCGGCAAGTAAGCCTCCCAGTGCATCTACACCAAGCACAACACCTACCAATACCGGTACAATGACTGCCATAAGCCCAGGTAATAACATCTCATGAAGCGCTGCTTTTGTAGAAATTGCCACGCAGGATGTATAATCTGGTTTCTCAGTTCCCTTCATAATCCCCGGTTTCTCGCGAAACTGTCGTCTCACTTCTTCAATCATCTTATATGCTGCCTTTGATACCGAATCCATTGTAAACGAAGAAAATAAGAAAGTAAGCATACCACCAATAAAGATACCAATAATTACTTTATAATCTAATAAATTGATTGCATCCAGATCCACTGCTTCTGCATATGATGCGAATAGTGCCAACGCCGTTAATGCCGCAGAACCAATTGCAAATCCTTTCCCCATTGCCGCAGTTGTATTTCCTACAGAATCCAGTTTATCTGTAATTTCTCGAACGGATTCATCCAGTCCAGACATCTCTGCAATACCACCTGCATTGTCCGCAATCGGACCATATGCATCAACTGCAACTGTGATTCCGGTTGTCGATAGCATACCAACCGCTGCAAGTGCGATACCATACAATCCAGCCGCCTGATATGCAATAAAAATCCCCAGACAAATCAGAAGAAGAGGAATCGCTGTTGACTGCATTCCTACCGCTATCCCACTGATAATTGTAGTCGCCGGCCCTGTCTCTGATTGTGCTCCGATTTTCTTAACTGGTTTATAATCTGCTGATGTATAATATTCTGTTACATTTCCGATGATCACACCAACTACCAATCCAGCAATCACTGCAATTGCAGCTTTCATATTACCGAATACCAACTGACTCAATACCAACGATGCAATAACAACCAATCCAGCTGAAACATAACTTCCTCTTGTAAGCGCCTTTTGTGGATCAGATTTCCCATTTCCTCGCACAAAGAATGTTGCAATAATAGAAGCCAAAAGTCCACACGCTGCGATCACAAGTGGATACAAAACGCCTGACGTCGCTGCTGCAACTGCCCCAAGTGTTAATGCAGATACAAGCGAACCTACATAAGACTCAAACAAATCTGCTCCCATTCCTGCCACATCTCCAACGTTATCTCCAACATTATCTGCGATTACAGCGGGATTACGCGGATCATCCTCTGGAATCCCCGCTTCCACTTTTCCAACCAGATCTGCACCAACATCCGCAGCCTTCGTATATATACCACCGCCAACACGCGCAAAAAGTGCAATTGAAGAGGCTCCCAGACTAAATCCAGATAATACATCGATATTTTTAGTAATTATGTATACAAGGCTTACACCAAGAGCTCCCAGACCTGCTACGCACATTCCCATAACAGCTCCGCCTGAAAACGCAATTGAGAGAGCCTTATTCATACCACTCTCTTTTGCAGCATTTGCAGTTCTGACATTTGCCTTTGTTGCAACTGTCATTCCACAATATCCTGCAGCTGTTGAAAACAACGCACCTACCACAAAACAAATAGCTGTTACCCAGCTTCCGATTCCCAGTCCAATCAGTACAAATAGTACTGCTACAAAAACTACAAGAATCTTATACTCTGCTGCCAAAAATGCACGTGCACCTTCTGCAATTGCACCTGCAATTTCCTTCATTTTGTCTGTTCCTGCTGTCTGTCTATTAACTTTTATTGCCAAATATGCAGCAAACACCAATGTCAGAACTGATGCCAATGGAACAAACATCATCCACTTCTCCATGTTGTTATCCTCCTAAAATAAATAATCCTTGCTTGCTATTATAACTGCCATTTCATATTTTTGCAAGTTATTTTTTCTTTTCTTGCATTTTCTTTTTCCTCTATTATTCTTTTAATTCCAAACAATCTGATTTTAGGCACTTTTTTATTATTCAGATTTTTTTTTAGATATTCTGATGATTTTTTAGTGTATACAGAAATTCATTATAAAGTTTTATTCAAAAAAAGGCAAAAATATAGCTGCAAAGAATTTCTCCCTTGCAGCCATAAATATGCCTTTTTCGTTTTCTTATTCTTCTGTCAAAATAACTTCTGTTTCTTCTGTATCCACTGAATCTTCTGCAGTTTCTACAACTTCTTCAACAGAGATTTCTTCCAGCGCTGCTGTCTCGTCGGCATCCAAAATATCCAATGTTTCTTCCTCTAACTTCGCATCTGTATTCAGACACACATCACGATACTTTTTCATACCTGTACCAGCCGGAATATGTTTTCCGATAATTACGTTCTCTTTCAATCCAATCAAATGATCCACTTTTCCCTTGATTGCTGCTTCTGTCAGAACTTTTGTTGTCTCCTGGAAAGAAGCTGCAGACAAGAAGGAATCTGTTGCCAAGGAAGCTTTCGTAATACCAAGCATAATCTGCTCACCGGTTGCAATTTCTTTTCCTTCTGCCTCTAACTGCTCGTTCACATCGTTGAAGTCAAGTACATCAACCATGCTTCCCGGAAGGAATTCACTGTCTCCGTTCTCTTCGATGCGAATCTTCTTCAGCATCTGGTGTACAATAACCTCGATATGTTTATCGTTGATTTCTACACCTTGCAGACGATATACACGCTGTACCTCACGCAGCAGGTAATCCTGCGCAGCACGTAATCCCTTAATTTTCAGAATATCGTGTGGATTTACACTACCTTCTGTCAATTCATCGCCGGCCTCAAGCACCTGTCCATCCTGTACTTTGATACGGGAACCATATGGAATCAGGTACGCCTTAGATTCTCCGGTTTCATGGTTAGTTACGATAACCTCTCGCTTTTTCTTTGTATCACTCAAAGTTGCAGTTCCTGCAAACTCTGTGATAATTGCAAGACCCTTCGGTTTTCTCGCCTCAAACAACTCTTCGACACGAGGAAGACCCTGTGTGATATCGTCTCCGGCAACTCCACCTGTATGGAACGTACGCATGGTCAGCTGTGTACCCGGCTCTCCGATAGACTGTGCAGCGATGATTCCGACAGCCTCTCCAACCTGTACCGCTTCACCGGTTGCCATGTTGGCTCCATAACATTTTGCACACACACCATTCTTGCAGGTACATGTCAAAATCGTACGAATCTTCACCTGTTCCAGCGGATTTCCATTCTCATCCACGCCCTTTTTCATAACCTTTTCGGCACGTCTTGGTGTAATCATGTGATTTGCTTTTACAATCACATTACCATCTTTATCCTTGATATCCTCACAAGAGAAACGTCCTGTAATACGTTCCTGTAAGCTCTCAATCTCTTCATTTCCATCCATGAATGCTTTGACATACATTCCCGGAATCTCTTTTCCTGTACCTTCCACACAGTCACTGTCATGAATGATCAATTCCTGTGATACGTCTACCAGACGTCTTGTCAAGTAACCGGAATCGGCTGTACGAAGCGCCGTATCAGACAGACCTTTACGAGCTCCATGAGCAGACATGAAGTACTCCAATACATCCAGTCCTTCTCGGAAGTTGGACTTAATTGGCAACTCAATCGTACGACCAGTTGTATCTGCCATCAATCCACGCATACCAGCCAGCTGTTTAATCTGTTTGTCAGAACCACGCGCTCCGGAATCTGCCATCATAAAGATATTATTATACTTATCCAATCCAGAAAGCAGCGCTTCTGTCAGCTTATCATCCGTGTTCTTCCAAGTCTCAACAACTTCTTTGTAACGTTCTTCTTCTGTAATAAGACCACGTTTGTAGTTCTTTGTAATCTTATCCACAGTATCCTGCGCTTCTTGAATCAACTGCGGTTTCTGCGGCGGAACAGTCATATCTGAAATAGATACAGTCATAGCTGCTCGTGTAGAATACTTATATCCAATTGCTTTTACATCATCCAATACTTCGGCCGTCTGTGTTGCGCCATGTGTATTGATTACCTTTTCCAAAATCTGTTTCAGCTGTTTCTTTCCTACATGGAAATCAATCTCCAGCTTCAATTCATTTCCTTCCACTTCTCGATCTACAAATCCCAAATCCTGCGGAATGATTTCGTTGAACAGAATACGTCCCAAAGTTGCATCTATCGTACCTGTCTTTTCTGTTCCGTCCGGCATTGTCTTTGTAACACGAACCTTAATTTTGGAATGTAAGGTAATATATCCGTTCTCGTAAGCTAAGATTGCCTCATTGGCATTCTTAAAGAACATCCCTTCACCCTTCACTCCCGGTCTTTCCTGTGTCAGGTAATAGATACCAAGTACCATATCCTGTGAAGGAACGGCTACCGGACCACCGTCTGACGGTTTCAGCAGGTTATTCGGAGAGAGAAGCAAGAACCGACATTCAGCCTGCGCTTCTACAGACAATGGCACATGGACAGCCATCTGGTCTCCATCGAAGTCAGCATTGTAGGCTGCACATACAAGTGGATGCAACTTAATTGCCTTACCCTCTACCAGAATCGGCTCAAATGCCTGAATACCAAGTCTGTGCAGTGTGGGGGCACGGTTCAACATAACCGGATGCTCTTTGATCACTTCTTCCAGAACATCCCATACCTCCGGCTGAAGTCTCTCTACCATTTTCTTTGCATTTTTAATATTGTGTGCTGTACCATTTGCAACCAATTCTTTCATAACAAATGGTTTAAACAGCTCAATTGCCATCTCTTTCGGCAGACCACACTGATAAATCTTCAGTTCCGGTCCTACTACGATAACAGAACGTCCGGAATAGTCAACACGCTTACCAAGCAGGTTCTGACGGAAACGTCCAGACTTACCTTTCAACATATCAGACAGAGACTTCAAAGCTCTGTTTCCAGGACCTGTAACCGGACGGCCACGACGACCGTTATCAATCAACGCATCTACAGCTTCCTGCAGCATACGCTTTTCATTGCGGACAATAATATCCGGCGCTCCCAGTTCCAACAGTCTCTTCAGACGGTTGTTACGGTTAATAATTCTTCTGTACAAATCATTCAAATCGGATGTTGCAAAACGTCCACCATCTAACTGTACCATTGGACGCAGATCCGGTGGAATAACCGGAATTGCATTTAAGATCATCCACTCCGGCTTATTTCCAGATTCGCGGAAAGCTTCTACAACCTCTAAACGTTTTACAATTCTGGCACGTTTCTGTCCAGTAGAATTTTCCAAAGCGTCCTGCAGTTCTGTATACTCTTTTTCCAGATCAATTGCCTGAAGCAATTCCTGAATCGCTTCAGCTCCCATTCCTACACGGAAACCTTTGCCCCACTTTTCTCTTTCTTCCTGATACTCAGCCTCAGAAAGAACCTGCTTATACTGCAGACTTGTCTCTCCCTGATCCAGTACAATATAGGAAGCAAAATACAAAACTCTCTCCAGTGTTCTCGGGGAAATATCCAAAATAAGTCCCATACGGCTCGGAATTCCCTTGAAATACCAGATATGAGAAACCGGAGCCGCCAGAGCAATGTGTCCCATACGCTCACGACGGACACTTGCTTTGGTAACTTCAACGCCACATCGGTCGCAGACTACGCCTTTGTAACGAATCTTTTTATATTTTCCACAATGACACTCCCAGTCTTTGCTAGGCCCGAAAATTCTTTCGCAGAACAGACCGTCTTTTTCCGGTTTCAGTGTTCTATAGTTAATCGTCTCCGGCTTCGTAACTTCGCCTCTTGACCATTCCAGAATCTTCTCCGGTGAAGCCAGACCGATCTTAATTGCATCAAATGTTAACTGCTGATTTTGTTGTTCATTGTTATTTGGCATAAAGTTGGCTCCTCCTATTCTTCATCTTCAAAATACTCATCGAATTCGATTGTCTCGTTATCGTTGAAATCTTCCTCTTCCGGTTCTACATCTTCCAGTTCACCATCTACAAATTCCTGTTCGGTGTATCCATGTTCTCCGTAAGATTCTTTCTCGTCGCGGTATCTTCTGTCTCCCTCGATGATAGAGCGCAAATCTGTCTCGCCATAATCAACAGTTTCCATAATCTCTACTTCTGTATTGTCATCGCGGAGTACGCGCACATCCAGAGCCAGAGACTGCAGCTCTTTTAACAGTACCTTGAAGGACTCCGGAATACCAGGTTCCGGAATATTTTCACCCTTAATAATGGCTTCATATGTCTTCACACGTCCTACAACGTCATCAGATTTTACTGTCAGGATTTCCTGAAGTGTATAGGATGCACCATACGCCTCCAGAGCCCAAACCTCCATCTCTCCGAAACGCTGTCCACCGAACTGAGCTTTACCACCCAGCGGCTGCTGTGTAACCAATGAGTAAGGACCCGTAGAACGTGCATGGATCTTGTCATCTACCAAGTGATGCAGTTTCAGGTAGTGCATGTGTCCGATTGTAACCGGACTGTCAAAATACTCACCTGTACGTCCATCTCTCAAACGCACCTTACCATCTCTTGAGAGTGGAACTCCTTTCCATAGTTTTCTGTGTTCTCTGTTATCATACAGATACTGCAGTACTTCCGGAAGTAATTCCTCTCCATGTTTCTTTTCAAACTCTTCCCACTCCAGATTGACGTAATCATTTGCCAAATCCAGAGTATCCATGATATCCACCTCATTCGCTCCATCGAAGACCGGAGTTGAAATATTAAATCCAAGCGCTTTCGAAGCCAGACTCAAGTGAATTTCCAAGACCTGACCAATGTTCATACGAGACGGCACACCCAATGGGTTCAACACGATATCCAACGGACGACCATTCGGCAGGAACGGCATATCCTCTACCGGAAGCACACGGGAAACAACACCCTTGTTACCATGACGTCCGGCCATCTTATCTCCAACGGAAATCTTTCTCTTCTGTGCAATGTAAATACGAACGGACTGATTTACTCCAGGAGACATTTCATCTCCATTTTCTCTTGTAAATACCTTTGCATCTACAACAATACCATATTCTCCATGAGGTACTTTCAGGGAAGTATCTCTGACTTCACGTGCCTTTTCTCCAAAGATTGCACGCAACAGTCTTTCTTCTGCAGTCAGCTCTGTCTCTCCCTTCGGAGTTACTTTACCAACCAGAATATCCCCTGCACGAACTTCTGCACCGATACGGATGATACCTCTTTCATCCAGATCCTTCAGCGCATCATCACCGACACCCGGAATATCTCTTGTGATTTCCTCTGGTCCCAGCTTAGTATCACGTGCTTCTGCTTCATATTCTTCAATATGAACAGATGTATATACATCATCCTGTACCAGTCTTTCACTCAACAGTACAGCATCCTCGTAGTTGTAACCTTCCCATGTCATAAATCCAATCAATGGGTTCTTACCCAGAGCCATCTCTCCCATAGAAGTAGACGGACCATCTGCGATTACTTGTCCTTTTTCTACTCTTTCGCCTTTATCAACGATTGGTCTCTGGTTGTAGCAGTTGCTCTGGTTACTTCTCAAGAACTTTGTTAATTTATAATTCTTCTTTGTACCATCATCCTGCTTAATTGTAATTTCTGTAGAAGTAGATCTTTCTACCACACCAGCTTCTTCTGCAACAATACAAACACCGGAGTCAACTGCAGCTTTTACTTCCATTCCCGTACCTACAACCGGAGCCTCTGTTGTCAGAAGCGGAACTGCCTGACGCTGCATGTTAGATCCCATCAGCGCACGGTTAGCATCGTCATTTTCCAAGAAAGGAATCAACGCAGTTGCTACAGAGAATACCATCTTTGGAGAAACGTCCATGTAGTCAAATTTATTTCTTTCATATTCCTGTGTCTCTTCACGATAACGACCGGATACATTCTTATGAATGAAGTGTCCTTCCTCATCCAAAGGCTCATTGGCCTGTGCTACATGGTAATTATCCTCTTCATCCGCTGTCATATATACAACTTCTTCTGTAACCACCGGATTTGCCGGATCTGTCTTATCAATCTTTCGATATGGTGCCTCAACAAAACCATACTGATTGATTCTTGCATAACATGCCAGTGAGTTGATCAAACCGATATTCGGTCCTTCAGGAGTCTCAATCGGGCACATTCTTCCATAGTGTGAATAGTGTACGTCTCGCACCTCAAATCCGGCACGATCACGTGACAAACCACCTGGTCCCAATGCAGACAGACGTCTCTTATGAGTCAGCTCACCCAACGGGTTATTCTGATCCATGAACTGTGATAACTGAGAAGAACCAAAGAACTCTTTCACCGCTGCTGTTACCGGCTTAATATTAATCAATGTCTGCGGAGAAACACCATCCTGATCCTGTGTAGTCATACGTTCACGAACCACACGCTCCAATCTGGACAGACCGATTCTGTACTGATTCTGAAGCAATTCTCCGACAGCACGAATACGACGATTACCCAAATGGTCGATATCATCATCGTTACCCATACCATATTCCAAATGAATATTGTAGTTGATAGAAGCCAGGATATCTTCCTTTGTAATATGTTTCGGGATCAAGTCATGAATATCTCTCTTGATCATCCGTTTCAGCTCATCAATATCACCTGCTGACTCTTCCAGAATGCCCTCCAGAACTGGATAAAATACCTGTTCTGTCACGCCTACTTCTGCCGGGTCAATATCTACAACTGACTCCAGATCCACCATCATATTTGAAAGGATCTTAATATTACGGGACTCATCTTCACCTTCTACCCAAAGATATGGCACTGCCGCATTCTGAATCTGATCTGCCAGTTCTCTGGTAATCTTAGTTCCCTTTTCTGCAACCAACTCTCCAGTAACACGACTTATCACATCTTCAGCAAGCACCTGTCCTGCCACACGATTCTTCAGCATTAATTTTTTATTGAACTTATAACGACCTACCTTTGCAAGGTCATAACGTCTTGCATCAAAGAACATGCTTGTAATCAAACTCTCAGCACTATCTACTGCAAGCGGCTCTCCCGGACGAATCTTCTTATACAGCTCTAACAGACCCTCCTGATAACTCTCAGCAGTGTCCTTTCCAAAGCTTGCAAGAATCTTCGGTTCTTCTCCGAAGAGTTCAAGAATCTCAGCATTTGTGCCAATTCCAAGAGCACGGATCAACACTGTGATCGGCACCTTTCTTGTCCGGTCTACACGCACATAGAAAACGTCATTGGAGTCTGTCTCATACTCCAGCCATGCACCTCTGTTCGGGATTACCGTTGAGGAATACAGTTCTTTTCCAAGCTTATCATGAGCAATTCCATAATAAATTCCCGGAGAACGAACCAGCTGGCTTACGATAACACGCTCTGCACCGTTGATTACGAAAGTACCTGTCTTCGTCATCAGCGGCAAATCTCCCATGAAAATTTCATGTTCGTTAATCTCATCATTCTCTTTGTTGTAAAGACGAACCTTTACTTTCAGAGGTGCGGCATATGTTGCATCACGCTCTTTGCACTCATCAATTGTGTACTTTACTTCATCCTCGCAGAGTCTGAAATCAACAAATTCCAGACTGAAGTGACCACTATAATCAGCAATCGGGGAAATATCATCAAATACCTCTCTCAATCCTTCATCCAGAAACCACTCATATGAGTTTTTCTGCACTTCAATAAGATTCGGCATCTGTAATACTTCTTTTTGTCTGGAATAGCTCATGCGTGAACTTTTTCCGTTTGTGATGGGACGAATTCTGTTTTTCTCCATTGACGTTTCACTCCTCATTTATTTTTTTGCGGGTTACGATCCCCTGCGAACTCTCTATCTGTTATCCATACTTCCCGTTTATCTCTGTTTCGCAAATCTTCTATATATAATGAAAAGAGTTCTATACCATAGCCAAAAACACGTTGTACATGGTATACCTTTCCATAATAGCGCATTTTTTACTATAGCATAAAACTCTTTTCACTGTCAACAGTATTTCCCCATTTTTTATAAAAAGTTCTTGACAACTGTTACTTTTTGTGGTATTTACTCTCTTTCTACACAAATGGCCTTACCCGCAACTGAATTCCCAGACTTTCTGCAAGCCTGCGACTCGCTTCAATCTGTTCTTCTGTCAGCACATCCACAACGGTAAACTTCACATCCGGAATCACTTTTCCGCATTCCTTTGCAAAATCCAGCATCCCCTCATATGCATTTTCAAACTGCGGCCTGGTCACATCCATGTACTCTTCTTTTGTAGGCGCATTCAAGCTAATCGAAACTGTATCCACCACTTCTGCTAATTCCGGCACAATATCCCGATTGTAGTATAAATTACCAAGTCCATTTGTATTCACCCGTATCTTTAATCCATAAGTTGCCTTTGCATACTTCGCAGATTCAACTAATACATCCAACGCACAAGTCGGCTCTCCGTATCCACAGTATACCAGTTCTTCCTTTCCGGCAAAATCATATACATCAATTGCAGCCTTCACCTCTTCCAAACTAGGTTCCTTTTCCAGCCACAAACTCTGTGCATCCCCCACGCCTTGATGGTGGGTACGAATGCAAAACCTGCAATTGCAGTCACATTTATTTGTTAGATTTACATATACATTTCCCTGATATGCGTATAAAATTTTCGCCACAGCCAATCCCCTCTTATAAATATAGAAACGAATTTTTCTATGTAATCAAAAACATCCGGCCAAGCCTGACCGGATGTTCGCAATTCAACGAATTGAATTATTTCACGTTAACTTCTGCACCTTCAGCCTCAAGTTTAGCTTTCAGTTCCTCAGCCTCTGCTTTAGATACACCCTCTTTGAGTACCTTCGGAGCGCTATCAACAAGATCTTTTGCTTCTTTCAGTCCAAGACCTGTTACTTCACGAACAACCTTGATAACTTTTACTTTAGAAGCTCCAGCAGAAACAAGTTCTACATCAAACTCATCTTTTTCTTCTGCTGCTGCACCACCGTCAGCTGCTGCTGCAACTACAACACCTGCTGCTGCAGATACACCAAACTCTTCTTCACATGCTTTTACTAATTCATTTAACTCTAATACTGATAACTCTTTGATTGCTTCAATCATTTCAGCTGTTGTCAATTTAGCCATTTTTAATATCCTCCATTTTTAAAATTTGTAATTACCGGTTTTCCGGCTTGTTTTTCGTTATACATTACCGCTTCTGCGGCCCTATACTTCTTACTCTTCTGTTGCCGGAGCTTCCTCTGCCGGAGCTTCAGCTACAACTTCGCCGTCCTTTTCAGCAATCTGCTTAATAACACGAGCAAAGTTTGCAATTGGTGACTGCATACTTCCAAGCAATCTGGAAAGTAATACTTCTCTTGCCGGAATCTTAGCCAGTTCATTTAAGCCAGCTACATCATAAACAGTTCCCTCAACTACACCGGCTTTCATTTCCAGTTTGTTTGCTGTTTTAGCAAACTCAGCAAGAATTCTTGCCGGAGCTGTCGCATCATCCTTAGATACACAAAGTGCGCTTGGTCCTTCCAAATACTCATCCAGACCTGCAAACTCTGTTCCTTCGAATGCTCTCTTCATCATTGTGTTCTTACATACTTTGTAAATAACACCAGCTTCTCTAAGCTGTTTACGAAGTTCTGTATCCTGTGCTACTGTAAGTCCACGATAGTCAACAAGAACTACAGACTGAGCGTCTTTGATGTCTTCTGCGATAGCTGCTACGATTGGTTGTTTTAATTCAACTTTTGCCACGTCCTGGTGCACCTCCTTATAGATTTTGATGACTGCGTCCAGAGACTTAAAAAACCTCTGTATCCAAAGACACAGAGGTTTCTAATTCGTTCTTATTATTAAGAATTCATATTTTCCTCGGCAGGCGTTTTCATCCTTATGCCTAACGGCACCTGCTGTCTTCGGCAGTCAATTGCTATATTAGCTTAGCACCAGCACAGGAAAATGTCAAGCCCTATTTTTATTCTTTTGCTGCAAAACACTTCAGAAATCCAATAATGCACCAAATCGTTCCTAGTCAGTTCTTAATTTTCCCAACTTTTGACAAAGAGCAAAAAAATCCCCCGGTAAACTTTTCACAAAGTCCGGGGGATTTACATATTCTATTCTCTCTACAAATTACTGAAGTTTCATCGGATTCAGTTTTACGCCAGGTCCCATTGTAGATGTAAGAACTACACTCTTCAGGTACTGTCCTTTTACTGCTGCCGGTCTAACTTTGATAATTGCATCGATAAGCGTCTGGAAGTTGTCCGCTAACTGCTCCTCAGTAAAGGATGCTTTACCGATCGGCACATGGATAATGTTTGTCTTGTCCAATCTGTACTCAATCTTACCAGCCTTAATCTCGTTGATTGCCTTTGTTACATCCATTGTAACTGTTCCAGCTTTCGGGTTTGGCATAAGACCTTTTGGTCCAAGTACACGTCCAAGACGTCCAACAACACCCATCATATCTGGTGTAGCTACAACTACGTCAAAGTCAAGCCATCCCTCATTCTGAATCTTCGGAATCAGCTCATCTCCACCTACGAAATCTGCTCCTGCTGCTTTTGCTTCTTCTGCTTTTGCATCCTTAGCAAATACAAGAATACGAACTGTTTTACCTGTTCCGTGTGGAAGTACAACAGCTCCACGGATCTGCTGATCAGCGTGACGTCCGTCACAACCTGTTCTGATGTGAGCTTCGATTGTTTCATCAAATTTTGCAACTGCTGCTTTCTTTACAAGAGCGATAGCCTCTTCTTTGTCGTAAAGGTTTCCTCTCTCAATCTGTTTTGCAGCTTCGATATATTTCTTTCCTCGTTTCATTCTAAATAAACCTCCTTGTGGTATTTGCGGGAACGAACCCCTCCCACTAATTTCACTCTGTTACATCTCTATAACGGTTTCTCATTTCCAAGACACGAAAATTGAGTTACCGATATATACGACACTAAACGCTCTACGCCTCTACTACAGTTACTCCCATAGAACGGCATGTTCCTTCGATCATGCTCATAGCCGCTTCTACAGTTGCTGCGTTCAAGTCAGGCATTTTTGTCTTAGCGATTTCTTCTACCTGAGCCTTTGTAATTGTTGCAACTTTGTTCTTGTTCGGAACACCTGAACCAGATTTGATGTTGCAGGCTTTCTTAATCAGAACTGCTGCCGGTGGTGTCTTTGTAACGAAGCTGAAACTTCTGTCATTATAAACTGTAATAACTACAGGAATGATCAAGTCTCCCTGATCTGCTGTTCTTGCGTTGAACTGCTTTGTAAACTCAACGATGTTTACACCATGCTGTCCAAGAGCAGGACCAACCGGTGGTGCCGGAGTTGCTTTTCCTGCAGGAATCTGTAATTTAATATAACCTTCTACTTTTTTTGCCATTTTTCATTACCTCCTTGTGGTATTGGCGGGACATCATCCCTCCCACAGTTTTAATCCATCTTTTTTACTTCTGAAAAGCTGAGTTCAACCGGTGTTTCACGGCCAAACAACTCTACATTGATAGACAAGCTCTGTTTCTGCGGATTGATTGTCTGAATCGTGCCTACAGTACCTTCCCAAGCACCGCTCAATACAGTAATCAGATCACCAATTTCATAATCATAATGTATCTCTTCCGAATGGATTCCGAAACGATTCATCTCATCTTCCTCCAACGGAACCGGCTTAGATCCAGGTCCGACAAACCCTGTTACTCCACGAGTATTACGAACAACATACCATGTGTCATCATTCATAATCATATGAATCATAACATACCCCGGAAACAACTTCTTGAGACTCACCTTCTGAACGCCGTTTTTCATTTCAACGACCTCTTCCATCGGAACTCTTACTTCCAGAATCTGATCTTCCAGATGACGATTCTCGATTGTCTTATCAATATTTGCTTTTACCTTGTTCTCATACCCAGAATAGGTATGAACTACATACCATCTTGCCTCTGACATAAAATTCACCTTTCTGCTCTGGTCAATTACTTCACCAACAAGTCAATTCCATATTTAAGGATGGCATCGATTACTGCAATCAACGCTCCCAGTAATACAGAGACTGAAACAACTGCCGTTGTCTGTTTTGCAAGTGTGTTTTTGTCCGGCCAAACGACTTTCTTGAATTCTGCCTTTAGTCCTTTAAACCAGCTTTTCTTCTGAGCTTTTTCTTTCTTATCACTCATTTCGCCACTTCCCTCCAACGACTATTTTGTCTCTTTGTGCAGTGTGTGTGATTTGCAGAACTTACAATACTTCTTTGTTTCCATACGCTCAGGATGATTCTTCTTATCCTTGGTCATGTTGTAATTGCGGTTCTTGCATTCTGTACATTCCAATGTAATTCTTGTGCGCACAACTTCCACCTCGCTTCTTATATGCTTATTTACGTGTTGCTGATGGTTGCGAGCCATCTGATTTTAGGCATAAAAAAAAGACCTACTTCCATTCGCCAGAAGATTGTATCATACTCTGGCAATGGAAGTCAAGTCTTTTGCCTATACTTCTATTTTTTTCTCTTCTAATCTTCTATATACATCTCCCCGGAAAATTGTATACAGTACGGATACCAGTGGAATAAATACCAGCATTCCAACAACTCCCATCAGACTTCCTCCGATAGTGACTGCCGCCAGCACCCAGATAGACGGAAGACCAACCGAATTGCCTACAACTTTTGGATAGATCAAATTTCCTTCAATCTGTTGTAATACGAGGAATAAAACAACAAATATCAACGCTTTCCATGGATCCACCATCAAAATCAAGAATGCGCCTACCGCACAACCGATAAATGCTCCGAAAATCGGAATCAATGCTGTAAATGCGATCAGCACGCCAACCAACAACGCATACGGTAGCCGGATAATTGCCATTACAACAAAAAACATGCTTCCAAGAATCAACGCTTCTACACATTGTCCTGTCAGGAAATTAGAAAATGTTTTGTATGTTAATGTACAAATATCCAAAATTGTTTTCACTTTTTTTTCAGGTAAATAAGCAAATAAAATCTTTTTAACCTGAACATGCAATTTTTCTTTTTGAAGCAAAATATAACATGCAAAAACAAACGCAATAAAAAATGTTGTCAAACTTCCCACAATACTGGTTGCTACAGAAATTGTAGAATCGAAAATATTTCCGACACCACTTCTGAAAAATCCAATCACACTATTGAGCATTTTATCCCAGCTCATATCCATATCGCCAATCCACGCCAGAACCTCTTGATTATTTTCAAATAACTCCTCTAGCCACATAAACACTTGCGGAATAAAACGCTGAATGTTTCGTCCCAAACTAACGAACGTCTGCCCCAGCTGCGGAATAACTACAAACATAACAATTGCTATAATCCCAAACACACATAGAATTGTCAGAACCAAACTAAACGGTCTCGCTATTTTTTGTATTCTTTTGCTTTTTAATGCCTTTTCATTTTTAAAGAGATTTCTCTCTAAAAAGCTCATCGGAACATTCAGTATAAAAGCAATTGCGCCTCCCATCAGAAATGGAAAAACAATATTCCATAAAACCCCTACAAATCCCAGTACTTTTGTATAATTCCACAATGCAATCAAAAGCACCAGCGTAAATACAATCAAGTGCCGCATATGACGGATATTTTCTTTATTAAAATTCATTATCAATACACCTCACAAAATTAATATCATTTCTAGTCTAACACACACATATATTTTCTTCTATAAAATTTGTATGAAATTTCTTTCGTTTTTTTGTACAAAAGGATGGAGATTTTTACAAATAAATTGTATAATATACATTATCAAGATGAAAGAGAGGGTTCACTGATGAAACAAAACAATATGTTAGCTATGATCTTGGCCGGTGGACGTGGTTCCAGGCTTCATGACTTAACCAATAAGGTAGCCAAACCAGCTGTCTCATACGGCGGAAAATACCGCATCGTTGACTTTCCGCTAAGCAACTGTGCAAATAGTGGCATTGATGTCGTCGGTGTTTTGACACAATACGAATCTGTACTACTGAACAGTTATGTAGCTGCCGGTCATCGATGGGGGTTGGACGCAAAGGATAGTGGGGTCTTTGTGTTGCCGCCTCGTGAAAAGGCAGACAGTGATTTGGACGTATATCGCGGAACAGCTGATGCCATTTCACAAAATATCGATTTTATTGATACATATGATCCCGAATATCTACTAATTCTTTCCGGTGATCACATTTATAAGATGAATTACGACAAGATGTTAGCACATCACAAAGAGAATAATGCTGATGCTACCATCGCAGTTATTGAAGTTCCTATGAAAGAAGCAAGTCGTTTTGGCATCATGAATACAGATGAGAACGGAATGATTGTTGAGTTTGAAGAAAAGCCTGCGAATCCAAAGAGTAATCTGGCATCTATGGGAATCTATATTTTCAATTGGAAGATTCTACGTAAGATGTTGGTTGCAGACATGAAAAATGCTGAGTCCAGCCATGATTTTGGTAAGGATATTATTCCTGCATTTTTAAATAACGGAAAGAGACTCTGCGCATTTAAGTTCAAAGGATATTGGAAAGATGTCGGAACGATTGATTCTCTTTGGGAAGCTAATATGGATCTGTTGGACAAGAACAATGCCCTTGATTTGAACGACCCATCATGGAAGATTTATACCGAAGATATTACAACACTCCCACACTATGTTGGTGAAAATGCAGATATCAAAAATGCTTTCATCACTCAAGGCTGTGTTGTCAATGGTGAGGTTAAAAACTCTGTCTTATTTACAGGTGTCAAGGTTGCAGAAGGCGCCAAAGTCATCGACAGTGTTCTAATGCCGGGAACTGAGGTTGAAGAAGGTGCTGTTATTATCCGTTCATTGGTGGCCAACGATATCAAGATTGGCAAGAATGCTGTTGTCGGAAGTGCAGACAGCGAACACATCGAACTTGTTGCTAAGCGTGTAAAGGGGGAAGAATAACATGAAAGCATTAGGAATTATTAACTTTTCCGGAAATCATATCCATGTAGACGGAATGGAAGATTATCGTCCGATCGGTGCATTTTCTTTCCTTGGAAGATATCGCGCCATTGATTTTCCAATCTCTAACATGAGTAACAGTGGAATTGAACGAATCCAAGTATATATCAATAAAAAGCCTCGTTCTCTTGCAGAACACTTGGGCACCGGACGCCACTATAATATTAACTCCAAACGTGGTAGACTACATCTGCTTTTCTCTGAAAACGGAACTGAGAATTCTCTTTATGATACAGATATTGCTGCTTACATAGAAAATATGGAATGTATTGAAGCTGAAACCGCACCTTATGTTGTGATTGCTCCAAATTACATGATTTATACACAGGATTTCAGAGAATCATTACAGGCACATGCAGAATCCGGCGCAGATATTTCTTTATTGTATCATTCTGTCGACAATGCAAAAGAAGCCTTTTTGAATTGTGATATCTTAAATTTAAATAAGCAAAAAGGTGTTCTTTCCATAGAAAAGAACCGCGGAACTGCCAAAAACCGCAACATCTTTATGGATACATACATTATGTCAAGAGAATTGTTCATTGATCTAGTAAAAAAAGCGAGAAGACTTTCTTCTATGTATACGCTTCCACAAATTGTAAATGCTCACTGCGAAGATTTAGACATTCGCGGAATCTCACATCGAGGATATTTCGCTACAGTTACTGACTTGAAGAGTTACTATGATGCTAATATTTCTTTGATTGATTACAAAGATGCGCAAACTTTATTTAAAGAAGACTGGCCGATTTATACAAGAACCAATGATTCTTGTCCTACACAATATTTTAATGGCTCAAGCGTCAAAAAGTCCGTTGTATCTAACGGCTGTCTAATTGGCGGAACAATTGAAAACTCAGTTATCGGACGTGGCTGTACAATCAAAGAAGGCGCTGTTGTTAAGAACTGTGTCATTCTTCCGGATGTTGTTATCGACGCAGATGTTCATATTGAAAACCAAGTTGTTGATAAACACGCTCGTATTCTTCATGTAAAAGAATTGATCGGAAATCCTGATGAACCTGGATATATTCGAAGAGATGATATTGTATAATTATTTTCTATAAAAAATCGCTGCTCATTCTGATACTTCAGATGAGCAGCGATTCTTTTTATATGCTTTTATTCTTCATCTCGATCATTTGTTAATTTTGCCTTATCCAGTAGGAAGAAGATCAAACTTAATACCATAGCAACTACACTTGCTAACACCATTCCTGTTAATTGAATATCTCCAAATTTCACAGCAATTCCTGAAAGTCCTGTAACAAATACCACAGACGTCAATGTTAAATTTCTAGAACGGCCATAATCCACTTTGGAATCTACCAGAATTCGGATTCCAGATGCTCCAATCATACCATATAGTAAGAAAGAGATTCCTCCGATTACTGGCCCCGGAATTGTCTGAATCAACATGGACAGCTTACCAACAAAGGAGCAGATAATAGATAGAATTGCAGCTCCTGCAATTACCTGTACACTATAAACCCTTGTCATTGCCATAACACCGATATTTTCTCCATAAGTTGTTGTCGGAACTGAACCGATCAAACCAGATAGCATAGTCGAAAAGTTATCTCCAAACAAAGAACGATGCAATCCGGGATCTTCAATCAAGTCTCTACCTATAATTTTACTTGTAACAACTTGATGTCCGATATGTTCCGAAGCAATAACCAAAAGCACCGGCAGCAACATAACAATGGCACTCATATCAAACTTTGCCATCTGAAAATTCGGCAAAGAAAACCAAGAAGCTGATGCTACTTGTGAAAAATCTAAAATGCCACAGAAAAACGCTGCAACATATCCTGCAATTACTGCAACTAAAATCGAAATAACAGACAAAAATCCTCTAAACAAAACATTTCCAAAAATTGCCACTCCTAAGGTTACTGCAAATACGATTACATTCTTCATATCAATCTGTTCATCCAACAGTCCCGCATTGCTTGCCGCAGAACCAGACAGTTCCAAACCAATCAATGCAACAACCGGTCCCATAGCCGCCGGCGGCAATACGATATCAATCCACTTTGTCCCACATTTGTAGATAATAAATGACAATATACATCCGCAGAATCCAACTGCTACAAACCCGCCCAATGCATACTGATATCCCATCTCGCTAATTACAATTCCCGCCGGTGCAAGAAAGGCAAAACTGGACCCCAAATATGCAGGCGCCTTTCCCTTTGTTACTGCAATAAAAATAAGAGTTCCTACTCCATTCATAAACAACACGATTGCAGGATTGATTCCAAAAATGAACGGCACTAATACGGATGCGCCAAACATTGCAAACATATGCTGAATACTCAATGGTAGCAGCATTTGAAAAGGAACCTTGTCCTCAACCTGAATAATCTTTCTACTCTCCATGATTTTTCTCCTTTAGATTATTTTTTCTGTATGATTATAACATCTAAAGAGCTAGATTTCTACCTAAAAAAAATCTGTTTTTCACTTGCAATTCTTCTAACTCCAAGTATAATATAGATTGTTTTGTACTGTAAAGATTCAGATAAAACAAAAAACGAAATGAATGAGAAATACTTATTATTGAGGAGGAACCATTATGGATAACCATTTTAATACCCCTGCAGAAACAATTGAGCTAAATATGAAAGCCAGTGAAAACAAAACCGCTCTTCCACTGGGAAAAATGATTTTACTCGGTATTATGGCCGGTATTTTCATCGCTCTCGGTGGTGCAACAAGCAGTACAGCTTCCCATGCCATTGATAATGTCGGTGTTTCCCGCTTAATCGCCGGTGTTATTTTCCCAGTCGGACTCATGTTGATTGTTTTCTTAGGAGGTGAGCTCTTTACCGGAAATTGTCTGATCATCATGGATGTATTTGCCAAGAGAGCAACACGCAAAGGATTGATTCGAAATCTTCTAATTGTATATTTCAGCAATTTTATAGGAGCACTGATTGTCGATATTCTTGTTTTCTTTAGCGGAAACCTTAATTACTCCAATGGACTTTTAGGCGCTTATACAATCAAAGTAGCAATCGGCAAACTTTCGGTTTCTCCACTACAAGGCGTTACTTCCGGTATTTTATGCAACATCCTTGTCTGTCTTGCTGTTTTGATGGCTGCTTGTGCAAAAGATATCATCGGAAAGGTCTGGGCTATTTTTTTCCCAATCTGTGCCTTTGTTGTCGGAGGATTTGAACACTGTGTCGCAAATATGTTCTATATTCCTACCGGAATCATGGCGGCATCCAACCCTGCTTATGTTGCAAAAGCACAAGAAGTTTATCATATTACTTCTGAACAACTTGCCCAATTAACAATAACAGGGAGCCTCAACAATTTCATCCCTGTTACCCTTGGAAATATCCTTGGAGGAATGGTCTTTGTCGGACTCCCTCTTTATCTGATTTATAAGAAAAAATGGAATTAAATTTTTAAATAAGTGCTATGTGGTATACCACAAATGCTACAATCCAAGCAATCACGCACTGCCCAATCACCATAGTTGTAGCCCACTTGCCTCCCAACTCTCGTTTTACAGATGCAATAGCGGCTACACATGGTGTATATAATAAACAAAATACGAGTAAAGAGATTACTCCGGCCACTGTCAGACTACTCTGTAATGCTGCTGTCCCACCATATAAAACAGTAAGTGAAGATACCACACTTTCTTTTGCAAGAAATCCTGAAATCAATGCTGTTACAATTCTCCAGTCTCCAAATCCGATCGGTACAAAAATTGGTGCCAATACCCCTGCAACCCCTGCTAATATACTATTTTGAGAATCAGAAACCATATTCAATCCCAAATCAAAATTCTGTAAGAACCAAATTGCAATGGTAGCAAGGAAAATAATTGTAAACGCTCTCTGAAGAAAGTCTTTTGCCTTATCCCAAAGAAGATGCAATACATTCTTTGCTCCCGGCATTCTGTAATTTGGCAATTCCATAACAAAAGGAACAGCTTCGCCTTTAAATAATGTCTTTTTAAAAATCAACGCTGTCACAATTCCCATTATAATCCCAAGTAAATATAAGCCAATCATAACAATAGCGCCATGTTTCGGGAAAAATGCTGCTGTAAAAAATGCATATACCGGAAGTTTTGCTGTACAACTCATAAACGGAGTCAAAAGAATTGTCATTTTCCTGTCTCGCGCAGACGGCAATGTACGACTTGCCATTACCCCAGGAACTGTACACCCAAATCCGATCAACATCGGAACAATACTTCGTCCGGAAAGACCTAATTTTCGAAGTAATTTATCCATAATAAACGCAACTCTTGCCATATATCCGCTATCTTCCAATAAAGATAGGAAGAAAAATAAGGTTACGATGATAGGAAGAAAACTAAGAACTCCGCCTACACCATTAAAAATACCATCAATCACAAGAGAATGTACCACACTATTGACATGTGCCGCTATCATCATCTGAGATACCCAGTCTGTCAGCATCGTAATGCCGCTTTCAAGAATACCTTGAAAAAAAGCACCGATCACATTAAATGTCAACCAAAAAACCAAGCCCATAATAACAATAAAAGCTGGAATTCCTGTATATTTTCCAGTTAGAAACTGGTCCATCTTACGACTTCTTAAGCGCTCTTTACTTTCTTTTGGCTTAATCACCGTTTCAGCACATACATCTTCTATAAAATCAAATCTCATCTGCGCAACTGCTGCCGCTCGATCCATTCCAGTTTCTTCTTCTGTCTGAACTGCGATATCCTCCAACATCCGTAATTCATTTTCTGTCAGATGCAACTGTTCCTGAATCTTCTCATCTCCTTCCATCACTTTGCTGGCTGCAAAGCGCACCGGAATTCCCGCACTCTGTGCATGGTCTTCGATTAAGTGCATGACGGCATGGATTCCTCGATGGATTCCTTCATCTCGTTTACAAAAATCCGTATCCTGTGGACATTCCTGATATTTAGCAACATGAATCGCATGACGGATCAACTCCTCGATTCCTTCTCCCTTTGCCGCTGAAATAGGAATTACCGGAACTCCCAGTTCTTCCTCCATCTCATTCACCAATACAGAACCTTCATTCTCACGCAGTTCATCCATCATATTCAATGCAACTACCATAGGAACCCCCAATTCCAAAAGCTGCATGGTCAAATAAAGATTTCTCTCGATATTCGTTGCATCTACAATATTGATGATTCCTTTTGGCTTCTCTTTAATTACAAATTCTCTTGTCACAATTTCTTCGCTGCTATATGGAGACATGGAATAAATCCCCGGCAAGTCTGTAATCAATGTGTTATCATGACCGCGGATCACTCCATCTTTTCGATCCACAGTGACTCCCGGGAAATTTCCTACATGCTGCTTTGCACCTGTCAGTTGATTGAAAAGAGTCGTTTTTCCACAATTCTGATTTCCAACTAATGCAAATGTTAACGTTTCATCTTCCGGAAGTGCGTTTTCTTCTTTTCGATTATGAAACTTTCCTTCTTCTCCATATCCAGGATGATGCTTTTCCTTTTTCTTATCTTTATCCGCAATCTTCTTTGTTAATACTTTGGGCTTATGAGGTTCACTAATTTCAATATTCTCTGCATCTTCCAATCGAATGGTTAATTCATATCCATGTATCCGCAGTTCAATCGGATCTCCCATCGGAGCATATTTTACAACAGTTACTTCTGTCCCCTGAATTAATCCCATATCCAGAAAATGCTGGCGTAGCGCACCCGAACCACCTACTGTTCTAATTGTAGCGGTTTCCCCAATTCCTAATTTATTTAATCTCATTCGATTCGTCTCCTTTTCCTTAGTTCATTCTAACTCAGGGAACTCAAAATATCAATCGCAGATTTTAAAAACTCTATTCTGTTCTCAACGCCGTTACCGGATCTTCTTTTGCAGCTTTTCTGGAAGGAATAATTCCCCCCAAGAGTGTCAATAAAATACTTAAAACAATGAGAATCATACCGCCAATTGGTGGCAATACAGCATTCATATTGTCATTTCCGGCAAGCGAATGAATGATAGCATTTGTAGGAAGAAGCAACAGCAATGTCATACCAATTCCAATCAGACCTGCCAGAGCACCTATAATAAAGGTCTCTGCGTTAAACACTTGCGAAACATTTCTCTTTGATGCGCCAATAGCCCTTAAAATTCCGATTTCTTTCTTCCGTTCCAACACGCTGATGTAAGTAATCACTCCGATCATAATCGAAGAAACAACAAGAGAAATCGCCACAAACGCAATCAATACATAACTAATCAGATTCACGATTGTCGTAACAGAAGACATCAGACTTCCCACCAAATCCGTATAACTGATGACTTTATCTTCATCCTCTTTCTCCATCCGCGCATTATACGCATCCAGAATTTTCACAACTTCCTCTTTGCTTTCAAAGTCTTTTGGATACAAAGCAATCTGCGATGGATTGCTCTTTTCTGCATATCCCAATTTTGCCAAATTCGAATCATAGGTGTAGATTTCTTTCGACATCATAGACGCCATCAACTCTGTAAGCTCCTGCTCGGTCATATTCATTTGAATCGCACTTGCAAAGGTCTCTGCATCAAATGAAAACGCCCCCTGCATTGCAGCTGCAAACTGCGACATACTGGCCGTCAATTCTCTCTCCAATCTACTGCTTACACTTCCGGCAACAGTTTGCACATAATTTTCCAAAATCGCAGGAATCTTCTCTTCCAAGCCATTGGACTGTATAAAAGCATTCATGCTCTTTTCCAATGCAGCTTTTGCCTGTTCTGAGTCCAAATATGCCGCAAAATATTCATTGAATTTTCCAATATCCGGCAACTGATTTTCCTGTGCGTATGCATTATACCCGTCCATTGTTCCTTGCAAAATCAACTGTACCTGCTCTTGAGTCAACGGCTGCCCTCCATTTTCCTGCAATGCCTTTTGAATCGCCTCACGCAATGCCTGTGCCCCGCCATTTTCCATATACTGACGGAAATATACCGGGAACTGTGACACATCTGCCTCCGGATGCTGCTTTACATACTCTTCATAGCCATTCATCAAATCTGTCACCAGAGTCTGCACCTGTTCTGCTGAAATCTGAATTTGAAGCTGACTGATGACCTCTTCCATATCCAGCTGTGGCAATGATAAATCACTCATTGCATGATTAATCCCACTTAAATCTAGATTTAATTTACTTCCGTCTACTTGAAATGCCGATTGTACCTTTTGTTCATCTATTGTAAATAAGGAGTCCAGTTCAAATGCATTTTCTCCATTCTCTTTTGCATCAAACCCCTTCCCCGTAAAAATATTACGATTGTGATCTGCCAGCTGTGCCTTTACAATCTCACTCTTGGCAGCCTTCTCTGATACATAGTCAACCAACTCAGAAGGATAATAAATTCCAAATGACAGCATTGCAGCAGTCGCATCCTCTTTCGGCTGAACAATGCCGACAATTTCCATATCCTCGCCATTTTGAACAAGTTGTTTCATATAAGCCTTGTCATCTCGCTTATCCTTCCAGAGATTATATTCCTCATCATAAACGTAATAATCTGTCGCTGCTACAAGTTTAAAGTGAATCCCCAGAATCTCCTCATAGGAATACGAATCATGAATTTCCGGTATGACAACTTCCTCTTCTCTGGTAAACTGATTCACCATCTGATCCAATTCAGAAAAATCTCGCAGCCCCAACGTATACAGCAAAAAGTCCCCGATGTTTCCTCCTGGAGTCAATACCAGAACACATTCATTTCGATTGGTCGGCCAGTGTCCTGCTTTCACATCATACTGATTTTCATACATACTACGATTATCCGGCATTTTCCGGAAAACATCCGTACTCATCATCATAGACATCATACTGTTTGTGCTTTCCGCAGACCCAAGCCCCATTGCCTTGAAAGACTGGTCCGGATGTACTTGCCGAACTTCCTCTGTGTCTGCACTGTAAATCTGTGGCGATACATTATACGCATATTCAATTGCATTTGTATACTCCTCAATTCCAGAATCTCCGGAATCCAAATACGCTTTCAGTGATTCCAGATCATTGGTCCCTACTGTGGAAAACATTCCAGTCAGCATATTTCCCACTTGAATATCCGCCTCTTCTGCCTCTTCACCTCCGGCTCCTGCTGCCGGATCCGTAAGCATCGCAGTCATATCCAGACCAGAACTTTGGATCTGCAACGGATACTCTGACAAGGTTTCTTCCTCGATATCCGCAATATATTGATTCACGCCATTTGATAAAGACAAAATCAACGCAATTCCAATAATTCCAATCGAGCCGGCAAAGGCGGTCAAAAGGGTCCGTCCCTTCTTTGTCTTTAAATTATTGAAACTCAATGAAAGAGATGTTAAAAAAGACATCGTTGTTTTTCCCATGTTTTTATGTTCCGGCGGAGCAGTTAATTCTTCTTCCACCTTAAAAGGATGACTATCTGATCGAATCTTTCCATCCCTCAGCTTTACGATACGGGTCGCATACTCTTCCGCCAGCTCCGGATTATGCGTTACCATAACAACCAAACGATCCTTCGCCACTTCCTTCAACAAATCCATAACCTGCACACTGGTATCGCTATCCAACGCACCGGTAGGCTCATCCGCAAGAAGAATATCCGGATTATTTACCAAGGCTCTTGCAATTGCGACTCTCTGCATCTGTCCGCCTGATAACTGATTCGGTTTCTTATGAATCTGCTCTCCAAGCCCCACTTCCTCCAACGCATGAATCGCCTTGTCCCGACGTTCTCCTTTGGAAATACCGGAAATCGTCAGAGCCAGTTCTACATTTGCCAAAATCGTCTGATGCGGAATCAAATTATAACTCTGAAAAACAAATCCAATCGTATGATTTCGATACGAATCCCAGTCCCGGTCTGTATAATCCTTTGTTGAAATCTCATTGATAATCAAATCTCCGCTATCATAACGGTCCAATCCGCCGATGATATTCAAAAGTGTTGTTTTTCCAGAACCACTGGGACCCAAAATCGCAACAAATTCATTATCCCTTAAATTCAAACTCACATCATCCAGTGCTTTCTGCACCAGGTTCCCCGTCCGATATTCTTTACATATATTTTTTACCTGTAACATACTTATGCTGCCCTTTCTCTTTAAGATCTCTGCCCCCATGAAAGATATTGCACTTTGTTTTGTAGTATATCACGTTTTTTTCTTTCTGTAATATTACAATTTTATAAAATTATGATTTCTCTCGCACAAAAAAACAGGCAGCCATCCGAATACATTTTCAGATTACCGCCTGTTTATCATTTTCTTCAATTATATATTACTCATTACTCGTGATGTCCACCACACTCATGGGCATGCTCATGATTATGGCAAATAGAACCTGTGGAAACTAATTCACCACGTAAATATGTTTCTACTGCTGTTCTTGCATCTCCCTGAACACCAACAATTACTTCTACATTTCTCTCATTGAAAATATCAACGGCTCCGCCGCCCATTCCACCGGAAATGATTACTTCTGCTCCATTATCCGCCAAAAAGTTTGGCAAAAATCCCGGGCGGTGTCCCGGATTCGGAACAGAATTTTCAGCAACAATTTTACCATCCTCTGTATCAAAGAAAATAAAATTCTCACAATGTCCAAAATGTCCTGCTACTTCGTTTCCCATAGCTGCTACTGCAATCTTCATCAATATCTACTCCTTTTCATTTTATTTATTATTATTTATTGTCCACTTGCCGATTTTATAAAAACCAGAAGTAAAACACCTCTCAATCCAGCAATGCTATCGTTTTCTGATACACTTGCTGTAACGCATCTTTTAGCGGACATTCTATATCCGCAATGCTCTTTCCTTCATTCATCATTTTAGAAGCATTTTTATCATAAGGCAAAAATCCCACAAAATGAATCTTCTTCTCTATACAAAACTTTTGAATTGCTTCTGCATTCTCTGGTGATGTATCGTATTTATTTACACACACTGCTAACGGGATCCGAAATGTTTCAGCTGTTTTTTCCAGTCTTTCTAAATCACTAAGCCCCGATACACTTGGTTCTGCTACGATCAAAATCAAATCCATTCCTCCGGCTGATGCCATTACCGGGCAGCCAATTCCAGGCGAGCCATCGAAAACAGCAATCTCAGCATCCTTCGGCGCATTTTTCAACAATGCCATTTTAACCTCTGTCACAAGCTTTCCTGAATTTCCACGTCCCATTTTCAAAGATGCCGTTGAAAATACTGTATTACCTAAATACAACTCTTTTTTTCCTGCCACATCTGTTACAAGTGAAATTGCATTTTGAGGACAAACATATTCACACACTCCACAACCTTCACAAGCATATTCATTCACTCTATATTTACCGTCTTTCTCCGACAAGGCGTCAAAACGACACTGCTTCTCACAAGCTCCGCAGCCAATGCATTTTTCCCCATCGACTACCGCCTTGTCTCCGCCTAAAAATTCTTCTACCTTCGGCTGAACAGACTGCGTTGTTACGAGATGGAGATTCGGTGCATCCACATCACAATCTGCTATCGCTCTGGCTTGTGCAAATCTGCTAAACGCTGCCGCTGTCGTCGTCTTTCCCGTCCCGCCTTTTCCACTCAAAATCAAAAGTTTTTTCATACTGCACCTCCGATTTTTTCCAACAGGTCAGAAAAACAGTCTCTCATCTTTGTATTTTTATCAATGACAACTTTTCCCTCTGCCGCAAGACTTGCAACTTCTGGGGAATAAGGAATCCTTGCAAGAACCTGAAGATTTTGTTCTCTACAGAACACCTCCAATGGTTCATAAGGCAGTTCCACCTTATTCATAACAACTCCACATTTCTTTCCCAATAAAGTTACCAACTCATAGACCATACGAAAATTATGAAATCCAAACGCTGTAGGTTCAACGACAAGTACACAGAAATCCGCATCCATGACACTTTCCATGACACTGCAGGCACTCCCCGGCGGACAATCAATCACCGTCACTTCTCCCGCCTGTTTCAATGCCTCTCGGATCACAGGTACTCCCGAAGCCTCTCCCGGATTCAACACTCCCGTAACAACACGCACCGAACCCGAACAACCAATCTCTAATGTTCCCACCTGTTTTGGTTTCTCAGAAACAGCTTCCACCGGACAAACCAGTTTACACCCGCCACAGCTGTGACATACTTCAGAAAAAAGCATCGGTTTTTCCTTAATATACATCAATGCATGAAACTTGCAAAAATCCACGCATTTTCTACATCCGATACATGTTTCTCTATCAAACTCCGGCAACATAATAGATACCGGCAATATTTCTACGTTCTGCGGTTTTAAGAACAGGCGCCCATTGGGCTCTTCCACATCACAATCTATATAAACAGCTTCTCCTGCAGCCGCGGCAAGATTTACTGCTGTCAGTGTTTTCCCTGCTCCGCCTTTTCCACTTAAACACGCAATTTTCATTGTATTCCATGGTATCCGCTATGAAACTCAGTCAGCTCTTCCAGCTTTCCTTCTTTCCATGCGTTCAAATCATCCGCTGCGACTTTATTTACGGATTTGTAAATCTTCATCTCTGCCGCCTGAAATACTTCTGCGGCATTTTGACCACAACGTACGGTAATCAATGCATCTATCCGATTGTCCACCAAAAACTGGGCAACTTGAATCCCAGCCCCTCCCTGCGCTGCTGCCGCTGGATTTTCAATCACTGTATCTTTTCCGTCCTCATGGAATAAAAAATACGGAGCTCTTGCAAGCACAATACATACATCCTTTTTATTTTCATCCAATGGAATGGCAATTCTCATTTTTCCATCCTCCTTCTCAACATGAGTCCATACACGCCGATGCTTTTTGCATCCACCACAATCACAAAACTCTTCTTCTCCATCACAAAGCTGATAATCTCCACCCTGAATCCGAAGCGAGCGAGCGCTGACCAAAGCTTCTGCCAGTTTCTTTCTTGCAGAATTATAAATCATCTGTACCGTCGCTCTTGATACCTTCATATAGGTACTGCATTCTTCCTGCGAAAATCCTTGTTTATCAATCAAACGGATGGCCTCATACTCATCCACCGTTAAAATGATTTTCTCCTTCTCCTTGTTTCCATCTACCGGACGAAATTCTAACGAACGAGGCATCTGACATACTTTTCTACACTTTCTTGGCCTTGGCATTCTACTCACTCCTTGCTCATTTAAAGAAAACAAACGCTGTCTGTTTCATTTTCCTTACTGCACTTATCATAGTCCTATTATTGGCATATGTCAATAATTTTCACGCTATATAGACAAAGTCCCGAGCATTCTGCCCGGGACTTTTCTCTTAAATTCTCTAACTTTTTTGCAAACAATATCCTAACGCAGTATTTATGAACGTGCCATTCCATCCACACTGAGAATTACACCTGTAATATAAGACGCTTCATCAGATGCAAGAAATACAAATGCATTCGCAATATCTTCCGGCTGCCCGAGTCTGCGCAGCGGAATCTGCGCGATCATCGGCTCGATTACACTCTTCGGAACAGCTTTCATCATGTCTGTTTCCGTAATTCCCGGAGCAACTGCATTGACACGTATCCCTTTGGGTCCAAGCTCTCTCGCCAGAGATATCGTCGTACCGTTTACCGCAAACTTAGATGCCGGATAAGCAAATCCGCTCGGCTGACCGGAAATACTTACCATTGAGGACGTATTTAGGACAACCCCGCTGTGATTTTTAACCATCCCGTCAACTACCGCACGAGTTGCGTTAAATACGCCTTTTACATTCAGATCGATCACACGATCAAAATCAGCTTCTGTATAAGACGTAAACGGAGTACTCTCAGAAACCCCAGCATTATTCACCAAAATATCAATACGCCCGAACTGTTTCTCTATTTTATCAAATTCTGCTTTCACGCTTTCAAAGCTTCCTAGATTTGGACTGATTCCAACCACCTCTGCATCCGGATGGATCGCTTTTAATTTTTCTACTGCCGCCTCCGCGTTTTTTTCACTGCTCGCCGCAACAGCAACTTTCGCACCCTCTCTTAAAAATGCATCCGCTGTCGCAAATCCGATTCCACGACTTCCTCCTGTAATAATTGCCACTTTATCTTTTAATCTCATAAATCGTTCCTCCTGTTTTTCTCTTATTTTCATGTATTCTTCTTACTGTTCTATACTTTGCATTGTATATTAAGTACGATATCATATCATAAAAACTATATCTGTAATTTTGTCACAAAACAAAAAAATCTATGCGTTTAATTTCTATTTCAAGAATATGTATTCTTTATCACTGGAGCGTTCCTGACTAAAACTGTATCCCAAACGATCAAAATTCTTTATCTCCTCTGTTTTTTGAATATGATGTTCTGCCATAAAACGTACCATTTCCCCACGCGCCATTTTAGCATACACACCCTTTTGAACAACCTTCTCGCCTGAAAGCTCTCCAAATATGCATGTGATATACACATCTTCCTGCTGTAAATATTTCTCAATGCATTTTGAATACTCTTTTGAAGCCAAATTAATGATAATTCGACTTTCATCCAACACCTCTGTATAAAGCTTATCGCCCCAGTATTCGTACAAGTTTTTCGAACCGGCAATCGTCGCCTTTGCTTGCATCTCCAGTCGATATGGAGTCACACCATCCAACGGTCTGACCACGCCGTAAAAAGCCGAAAGAATTCTTAAATTTTCCTGCACATATTCAAATTCTCCCTCTGCAAAAACAGAAGGCGCCATATACTGATATGCAATCCCCTCATAGGATAAAATAGCCGGTGTCAATCTTTTATTTAATTCCATTTGAGCAAAGCGTTCATAATTTTGCTCTGCTATTTTATCATTACATCCCCACAGTTTCTTTGCGTCTTGATAAGATAATGCTTGCATCCATTCTTTAATCTCTTCCGTATTCTTCAACAACTTTGGGAGCTGACGATAAGACTCCTCCAAATTTTCATTCATCTTTTTTGCCGGTGATAAAATAATCTTCATTGTTTTCTCCTAACTTTTTATATAATCTTTCTCAAACTGTAACTTTACCTCCATATTATCATTTCCTCTTCTTTTAAATTTTCAAAGCAAAACCCGTCACTTTTATGAATGATTTGTTATCAATAATATATCATTTAAACTACAATAACAAGAGAAACGGCTTTATCCCTCGATTCAAAAATAAAAACTTGACATGATAAGTATAGTAATGTTAATCTAATATCCGAAGAGCGAAAGCGTATTATATTTTTGTATAATGCGCTTTCGCTCTTTTTTTATGAAATGGAGGTATGAAAGTTATGAAAACTCAGTTTTCTATGAAAAAAGCAAAAAATTTTGCAAATCAATTAACTTGGGAATTTATTGGAAGTGTATTTATCGCTGCCGGAATCTATAATTTTGCTGTACAAGCAAAATTTCCAATGACAGGTTTTTCAGGAATTTCTATTATTTTATATCGATTATTGAATGTTCCGATTGGACTTTCAACAATTGCACTAAATATCCCATTAGCTATTATTTGCTATCATCTTCTTGGAAAAAAATTCTTTGTCAGCTCTCTCCGCTGCATGGTACTTTCTTCTTTAATGATTGACTATGTCGCACCACTGTTTCCTGTATACGAAGGAGATCGTTTATTAGCAGCACTTTGCACAGGAGTATTTGGCGGTATCGGATATGCTCTGATTTATTCTAAAAACTCTTCTACCGGTGGATCAGACTTCATTATTATGGCTGTTAAAGCAATTAAACCGCATTTATCTCTGGGTAAAATTGCATTCTGGTCCGATGTAGGAATCATTTTAGTAGGTGGAATTCTCTTTCGTGATATAGACGGTATCATTTACGGAATGGTTGTAAACTTCATTTTTGCTGTTGCAGTAGACAAATTAATGTACGGAATCAATTCAGGTAAACTTGCACTAATAGTGACAGATCATGGTTCCGAAATTTGCGAAGTAATCGACAACTGTTGTCAACGCGGGACTACAATTTTAAACGCTCTGGGAGGATATAACAAAGACGAAAAACAAGTCGTTATGTGTGCTTGTAGTAACAAAGAAATGTTCCAGGTACAGCAAGCGGTAAAAGAGGCTGATCCTGCATCCTTCTTGATCGTACTTGAATCCAATGAAGTTCATGGAGAAGGATTTAAAATGGTACAAATCGGAGAACAGGCCGCCGATTAAAAATAAAGTCGATACAGGCTCTCAAAAATCCTGTATCGGCTTTCCTTCTATCAGATTAACAATCGAATCCATTCTTTACTTTATAACGAAATTCCTAGTTCTTTCAATTCTTTTTCAAATTGAGAATTAATCTTGCTTTCAATATACTCCTGTTTTATTTTAGAAATAAAACGAATATCAGAGACGTTCTTGCTTTGTATTTTCCATATCCTCTCCTATCATTGATATCCTCTTTATTTTAGCATACCACCAAGACATACGTAAGTCTCACTAAATATTTATTTGTATTAATATATAAACATTGTTATTGATAAAATATATCCTGCAGTTTTACCCCACTCTCATTCAACATGGCAATTAAGAGTCCATATTCAAAATCTTTCACTGGACGTCTCTCTTCCAGTAAAATTCCCATCACGCCCTTTACCTCTTCTGCAGATTGAATAGGCAAATACATGGCATCCGCATCCGGTAAGGTGTGTGTACAGGTCCCTGCCCTGTGCCGGTTAGAAACAGTCCACTGTGCTACCGCCTTTTCTTTCGCATTTATGAGTTTTTTCAAGTTCGAGAACTCCATATCTTTTCTCGGAAATAATAATGGCTCTTCTAAATTTCCTTTTCCTCCTACCGGATAGATGATCACAGAAAGATTTAAAAGCTTTACAACTTGCGTTGCTACCTGCTTCCAGACTTCTTCTTTCGATTTGCAACGTCTGAGCTTTCTGCTGTTCTCCAACAAAATTTCTGTTCGATAAGCCTTCTTTGCACTCTCTTTGGTCTGGGATTTCAACTGTCGGGTCATTGAAGCCATAAAAAATCCCACTGCAAACATCATAACAAATGTTACCGGTGAGCCCCTATCATATACCTTCAGGCTAAAATACGGCTCTGTAAAAAAGAAATTAAAGGAAAGAACACTAAGTAGAGAAGAATATAATGCATATATTTTTTTATCGGCCACATAAGAAGAAAGCAATACACCAACAATATAAATCATAATTAGATTCGATTCTGAAAATCCAAGCCTCTGAAATACATATGCAACTAAAGTGCTAAATGCCATGATTGCAGTGATTTCACCCAATTCTTTCAGAACAGTCCAGCTGGATTCTTCTCGTTTTTTCTTACTCGTTTTTTCTTCTCTGTAATACCCTGCGTTTTTCATATCCGGAATAATATAAATATCAATATTAGGAGCACGATATGTCAACTGCTCCAAAACTTCTAGGCGCCCCCTTCTAAAAATCCATTGTTTTCTACTACGCCCCATAACAATCTTTGATATATTTCCCACAATGGCATATTCAACAACCTGATCCACAATATCATTCCCATAAACAGTCACAACATCTGCTCCTAGTGCCCTTGCTAAATCCATGTGGCTTTTTACGGCAGATTTTGTTTTTTCATCAGCATCCTGCATTTGAGAAGTTTCTACATAAATCCCGGTAAATTGAGCATGAAATGCATAAGCAAGACGGGCTGCTGTCCGGATTACTTTCCCATTAGATGGAGAAGGAGAAATACAAACCAAAACATGTTCTCCTGTATGGTAATCCATCTCTCCCATAGCATAACGTTCTTCTTCTGCGATATGATTTACTCGGTCAGCTGTTCTTCGCAAAGTAATTTCACGCAAAGCAACCAGCTTTTCCTTTCGGAAAAAGTTCTCAAGAGCACGTTCTGCCTGTGAAGACGCATAGATTTTTCCATCTTTCATACGCTCGATTAAATCTTCTGGTTCTATATCAATGACTTCTACTTGCTCCGCATGATCAAACACTTTATCTGGCACACGTTCACGGACATTGACATGTGTAATACTTCCTATAAGATCCTTTAGACTCTCTAAATGCTGAATGTTCATTGTTGTATATACATCAATACCAGCACGTAAAAGTTCTTTTACGTCCTGGTATCTCTTTTCATTCCGGCAGCCTTTGACATTGGTATGAGCCAGTTCATCTACTAAGATCAATCTTGGGTTTCGTTTCAATGCTGCATCCAAATTAAATTCCCGGAGTTTTATCCCTTTGTACACAATCTCCATCGGTACTATCGTTTCCAACCCCTCCACAAGTGCCTGCGTATCAGGTCTGTCATGTGGTTCAATGTATCCAGCCACTACATCGATCTTATGCTTCTTGGCTTCATGTGCTGCCGTCAGCATCGCATACGTTTTCCCAGATCCCGCCGCATATCCCAAAAAGATCTTTAGCTTTCCTTTTGTCTTTTTCAGCTTTTCCTCTTCTTCCAGCTGAATTTTCCGAAGAAGCTGCTGCGAATCCGGTCTTTCATATTCTTTCGTTTCCATAAATATCCTACTCTAATATTCCCATGGCATTAGCAACTGCCAAATTACATTTTAACACATTAACTCGTTCCTCGCCAAAAATTCCAAGTACCTTATGTTCTGTATTCTCTTCTACAATCTCTGTTACTTCTTCTTCTGATAACCCTGAATTCTCTGCTACATACGGAATCTGAATTTCAGCTGCTTTTGGTGAGATATGGGGATCTAATCCTGAACCGGATGCAGTAAGTAGATCAGACGGCACATCCTCTGCTTTCAGTCCCGGATGCTCCTCTAAGAACTCATTCAAATCTTTTTGAATTCTCTTTTCCAGCTCCGGATTGGAATTTCCATAATTATAGCTGCCAGAAGAAACTCCACCGTATTCACCATTTTTCAATTCTTTCTCTGTATAATTATTGTATCCTACTGCAGATGGTCTTCCCTGAAAATAATAATCTTCTGTAAATTCTTGTCCTACTAAAGCAGAACCCACTGCTTCTTTACTGTCCGTCATAGGATTTCCCTCTTTATCAATCAGGTTTCCATTTGCCTTTTCTTTCATTGCCAGCTGGCTGGCTCCTGTAAGAGCCAGCGGGTAAGCAAAGGAACAAAGTAACATCATTACAGCACAAAATATCAATGCTTTTCCTGCCATTTTACCAAATTTTTTCATCTTTCTATTCCTCCTACATTCCTATAAGAGCCAACAATGGAGCAGCAAGTAAATCAATCAATTTAATTCCTACAAACGGAACAATAATACCACCTAAACCAAAAATGCCCATATTTCTCAATAGCATTTTTTCTGCTTTCATTGGTTTATATTTTACACCTTTCATGGCAATCGGAATTAATCCCGGGATAATGATTGCGTTAAAAATCAAAGCTGAAAGAATCGCACTCGCCGGGGTTGCCAAATGCATAATATTTAAGATCTGCATCTGAGGCAGCACCATCGTAAACATTGCTGGGATAATCGCAAAATACTTTGCGATATCATTTGCAATACTAAATGTTGTTAACGAACCTCTGGTAATCAAAAGCTGTTTTCCAATTTCAACAACTTCCAAAATCTTGGTCGGATCAGAGTCTAGATCTACCATATTAGCTGCTTCTTTTGCTGCCTGTGTACCAGAGTTCATCGCAAGACCTACATCTGCCTGAGCCAGTGCTGGTGCATCGTTAGTACCATCACCTGTCATGGCTACCAACTTTCCTTCTGCCTGTTCTTTTTTGATGGCTGTAATCTTATCTTCTGGTTTACACTCTGCTATAAAACCATCTACTCCAGCTTCTTTCGCGATAGTAGCTGCTGTCAATGGGTTGTCACCTGTGCACATGATTGTTTTGATTCCAATTTCTCGAAGCCGTTCAAATCGTTCGGATAATCCCGGCTTTACAGTATCTTTTAAATAAATCACACCCAAGATTTTTTCATTTACACAAACAACTAACGGTGTTCCGCCTAAATTGGAAATATTCGTAACAATCTCCTGTAAATCTTCCGGAATGTTTCCACCCTTCTCTTTTACAAAAGTTTTCATTGCTTCAAAAGCACCTTTTCTTACAACCGTTCCATCCTGCAGATCCACACCACTCATCTTAGACTGAGCTGTAAATTCCACAAACTGCATTTGATCTGTAATTTGTTCGTCTAATACGCATCCCATCTGTTTACCTAAATCTACCGTTGATTTTCCTTCTGGTGTTGTATCCATAAGGGAACACATCACACTATAATCAATCAAATCTTCCTTTTCGACGCCTTTCACTGGATAAAACTCAGCTGCCAAACGGTTTCCATATGTAATTGTTCCTGTCTTATCCAAAATCATGGTATCCACATCACCACAGGCTTCGACTGCTTTACCAGACATTGCAATAACATTGAATCTGGTAACACGATCCATACCAGCAATACCAATCGCCGACAAAAGGCCTCCGATAGTTGTTGGAATCAAGCACACCATCAGTGCAATCGCCCATGAAATAGGTATCTTCACACCAAGATAAGATGCAAACGGATATAAGGTTACAACTACAATCAAAAATATCAGAGTCAATACAATCAACAATGTATTCAGTGCAATCTCATTGGGGGTTTTCTGCCTAGATGCACCTTCGACCATGGAGATCATTTTATCCAAGAATGATTTTCCCGGTTCTGCTACAATTTTGATTTTCAGCCAGTCCGATACGACTGTCGTACCGCCTGTTACAGAGGAAAAATCACCGCCTGCCTCTCTGGTCACTGGTGCAGACTCACCAGTAATAGCAGATTCATCTACCGAAGCGATTCCTTCTATGACTTCTCCATCATTCGGAATCAGTTCTCCTGCTTTTACCAGAACCAAATCACCTTTTTTCAATTCAGAAGCATTGATAATCTGTTCTGTTCCATCCGGCAGCAACTTTCTTGCTTTCGTATCCTGCTTTGTTTTCTTCAGAGATGCAGCCTGAGCTTTTCCTCGCCCTTCCGCAACGGATTCCGCAAAGTTTGCAAATAGAACTGTTATGAATAAAATTACTGTTACAATCCCATTATAAATCCTGTACTGCTCGCTTCCTCCAAATAAGGTCGGTACAAAAGTCAATAACAGTGTGATGAAACATCCAATTTCTACGACAAACATGACCGGATTTTTTATCATATAACGAGGATCCAGTTTTTGAAAAGATCCTATAATGGATGATTTTAAAATATCCTTGGTAATAAATTTTGTCTTCTTATTTTTAGCCATTTCTTTCTCTCCTTTCACTGTACCTTACATCCAGATCGACAGATGTTCTGCAATCGGTCCCAAGGCTAATGCCGGGAAGAAGGTTAAAGCAGCGAAAATATATACAATAAACACAAGAATAATCATAAAAGTTACATTATCGGTACGCAGCGTACCCACAGTTTCGTTGACTTTTTTCTTAACCAGCATAGATCCAGCAATCGCAAGCTGTGCGATGATCGCAATATATCTTCCAAAGAACATTGCAAGACCAGCAGTAATATTCCAAAATGCTGTATTATCAGCCAAACCTTCAAATCCCGAACCATTATTCGCTGCTGAAGAAGCAAATTCATATAGTACCTGAGTAAGTCCATGATAGCCAGGATTGGTAATACCCTCAAGCCCTGCTGGAACTGCCAATGCCAATGCTGAAAATCCAAGGATCAGAAGTGGATGAATTAGAATGCAGATTGCAACCAACTTCATTTCTTTTCCTTCAATTTTTTTATTCAGGTATTCCGGTGTTCGTCCTACCATAAGGCCACAAATGAATACTGCCAAAATGACATACATGACCATATTCATAAGTCCAACACCCTTACCACCGAAAACACAGTTAAGCATCATATGTAGCAGTGGAACTAATCCTCCTAGCGGAGTCAACGTATCATGCATGTTATTAACCGTACCGGTTGTAAAAGAAGTTGTTACCGTCGTAAACAATGCTGATTGCGGAACGCCAAAACGTACTTCTTTTCCTTCCATGCTGCCTTGGCTCTGGTCTATACCCATCTCCTGAATCACGGGATTACCTGCCATTTCTGATTGATAGCAAATGGTAAGTCCAATCAGGAAAATGATTGCCATTGCTCCAAAGATAACTGCACCCTGGCGTCCAAAAATCAATTTCTTTTGGGCGGTTTCCGGCAACACCTGTACATTCATGGCAGCTTTCTCTGCTTTTTTCTCTTTTCTTTTATCATGAAGCATATGTCCAAAAGTAACCACGCAGGCACCCGGCAAGATCATCATAGATATCATTTCTATAATATTGCTGATTACCGTAGGGTTTTCAAATGGTGTGGTTGAGTTTGCTCCGAAGAATCCACCACCATTCGTTCCCAGGTGTTTAATGGATTCCAGAGCGGCTACCGGTCCTACTGCAATATCCTGGAAGTTTCCTTCCAAAGTCTCAATTGTAAAGTTCCCTTGTAATGTCTGTGGTGTCCCCTGGCTTACCAATAATAAACCAACGATAAAAGATACTGGAATTAAAATTCTTGTTGTAATTCTTATCATGTCTTCATAGAAGTTTCCAATTTTCTTTCCAGCCAGTCCTCGGCAGAATGCCATACATGCCGCATAACCTGTTGCCGCTGATGTAAACATCATAAAAATAATGACACACATCTGTGCCACATAAGAAAGACCGCTTTCTCCTGAGTAGTGCTGCAGGTTTGTATTCGTCATAAAGCTGATAATCGTATTAAAGGAAAGTGTCGGCTCCATATTTGAAATCCCATTTGGATTTAAAAACAGGATGCTTTGTAGTCTTAAAATTGCATAACCTATAAATACCATAACTGCATTTACCAAGAGCAAGGTCAATGCATATTTCTTCCATCCCATATCTTCGCCTTTAATTCCACAAATTTTATAAATACAGCGATCAATCGGATTAAAAACTTTATCAGCAAAAGTCTTTTGTTTTGTTGCGATATGGTACATATATTTTCCCATCGGAATGACCACTATCACAAAAATCGCAAGTGTCAAAATAATCTGTAACATGTCTTCTCCTCCTAGTTATTCTCACCAGATCCTTACAATTTTTCTGGATTTATCAATGCATACACCAGATAAATCCCAACTCCGGCAATCATAACACCTAAAACAATCATATCCATTTTGATTTCATCCTCCTATTTTTCTTTTGGTTTAATCTGCCAGTCGCAAAAATCTGCAAACGCCTTCACCAAACCAAAACATCCTAATAAAATTGCTATCATCAATACATCCATCATAGCTTCCTTCCTCCTTGATAAATTATTTTATCTTATATAGAATTCCAAGCACGCCTTATCATAGTCCATTTTCCCTTAATGTAGCATAAATTATTCCAACTGCAGTTTAAGATACAATAAAGATTATATCCATCCCAAAAGCAACGCCATTGGAAAAACAAAAACGATTGTAAGCACACAGACAGCACATAACACGATCAATGGTATTCCCACAAAAACGAAAAAAATTTCTAAAACCGGATGATACCATAAAAATTTTTCAGTCCGCACTTCAACATCATATTCGCACTTCTTAATTGCTTTTATAATGCTCATATCATTCACCTCATTTCTTTTTGCATATTAAGAATACGTCAGAATATATTAAATATGGAAAAACATCTTTCAATTTAGATTAAAATTTCATAAGAACCAAAGGATTTTTCACACAAAAATAAAGTCGATACAGGCTCTCAAAAAATCCTGTATCGACTTTACTTATATCAGATTAACAATTTAATCCATTCTTTCTTTTTATGCTCTTTTTCTTTTTGCCCGCACTGCCATTCCAGCTCCGAACATCGCCAGAATTAACAGTACACCCCAGGAAACAACATTAGCCGAATCTCCGGTTTTCACCGTACCATTTCCACTTCCGCCATCTCCCTGGCTATTACCGCTACCGCCTTGATTACCTCCATTATTTTGACCATCTCCAGCATCCGGTACTACAACCGTTAGTTTTGCACAAGCCTCTCCGCCGTCACTATAAACAAATGCAACCGTATAAACACCTTCCGCAAGGCTGTCTAAATGCTCCGGTCGAACTAGGATTGTCATATTTTCTGCATCAAAGGTATATTGAGATGGGTCAACTTCGACACCGCTTATCTCTAAATGATCAAACTTACCTTTACTGATTTTAAATGTAAGACCTTCTTTCGAGCCTCGTGTCCACTTGCTGTCGCTTCCTTCCAGCACCTTATAACCTTCATTCTCCTTTAATTTCAGATTCTCCAGTGCATCTTCCAGCATTTTTACGGCTTTTGCAATCTCGCTCTCTGTTGCCTCCTGATCATCATAGACTTTCTGTGCTTCAGAGAATGCTTCCTGCATCTTTTCTACTGTTTCTTCTGTATACTTAGAAACCTCTACCTTAGACGCCCGCTCAATTACTTCTGCCAGCTTGCTCTTATCTGGCGCCGTTGCTTTCTTTTCTGTAAACTGCCATTCATCGATGCTCATCAGATTATCTTTCTTGGAATCTCCGTTAAACACAAAGAAAACATTATGTGTTCCTGTCAGGCCTTTTACTTCGCAGCTTAACTCCTTCCAGGATCCATCTCCTGCTGGAATGTCAAGTGTTCCCACCACTTCTCCATCCGGTGAATCAACTCTAAGCTCTATCGTTCCTCCTGCCTCAGATGCAACTTTCGCTGTGAAGGATGCTGCTCCCTCCATTCCAAAATCTGCACCGGCCACTGCTGCCCAGTCTCCAGGGTTAATACCGGTTACTTTTCTATTGTTTACCGCTGAAAGTCCATTTCCTTTTTCTTCACAGTCTTCCACCTGTATTCCAGACTGCCATGCAATGGTTTCTCCTGCAGTCTTGGCATATGGATCTATTGTGTGAAGCTGGCTGATTCCTTCGCGATCGGCAATAATTTCCTTAATGCCTCCGTCTGCATAATAGAATACCTCATTAATATGTGTGGATCGATATCCTTTCTCAATACCCATTGCCTGACCCAGCGTCTGTGCATGATAGGTGATATAGGATTTTCCGTCAAAGTTAAAAATAGCATGATGATTGTTGCCGCCTACACCAAAGTATGTATGCGGATTCTGCAGAATTTCTCCCTTGTACTCATATGGTCCCATCGGATTATCACTTACCATATAGCAAATGTTTCCATATCCCGGATATCCTGCTATCGCTGAATGATCACCCGCAAAATTAGAACAATAGGTATAATAATACTGGTCATTAACCTTGTGAATGCCACCATCCTCAAACATACACGGTGCATCGATCATCACAGCTTCGCCTTCAACGCTGGTCATATCATCTCCCAGCTTCATCACTCTTGCCGTCTTTGGATTCAGGCAGCTTGCATTATCCTTGTCGTTTGGAATTCCTCCGCCGAACACTAAATATCCAGTTCCATCATCATCCACCATAACAGCCGGATCAAAAATCCAGGTAACTCCCTGTGCTCCTGGTGTGCTGGCATCTACAAGTGCTTTTCCATTTGGATCTCTAAATGGTCCCACCGGAGAGTCTCCCTCGAGCACTCCGATGCCGCCTCCGCCATTACAGAAATACAGGAAGAATTTATCTTCTCCATTAATTTTCTTATAAGCTGCTGCCGGAGCCCAGGAATTATTTGCCCATTTAGCCGCTCCATTTTCTCCCGCCACCTGAACAAATCCATGATCTGTCCAGTTCACCATATCTGCGGAAGAAACCACATGCAACTTATTAATCTTACTGTATGTATTATCAATCAAATTTCCTTCGGCATCATACTCGAACTGGTCGGCTGTCATATATAAGTAAACCCGGCCATCATAAGTAAGCGCAAATGGATCCGCTCCAAAATCATAATCAATAACTGGATTTGAGTAGCCTGGGATTTTTGCCAATGCACTCGTTTTCAGCTTTGTCATAGAGATATTTGACACTGCCTGGTCTACATTGTAGCTTACATTTCCTCCTGCCACTTTTACATAGTCTGTACGCACTGTTACCGTCTTATCTTCGGTAAGATAATCCGCTAATCGCAATGTTACCGTTGCAAATTCCTGTCCTTCTGTATTGTTGTAATCAACTTTATCCCCTGTAACTGAAAGAACCAGTCGTCCATTCAAGTAAGAATAAGAAGTATTTCCTGATACATTTTTGTCCTGGAAAGCAACATCTGCCACTCGGAATTCTTCTGGAATATTCATAGACATCTCAATTCCGGAATACTCTCCATCCGGAAGTGCGTCCATTTGAATCGGGAGCTTCACCTCTGCATTTGCAATTCCTGATACCCCTTCGATATCCTCTAACGATACATTCAATCCTGTCGGCGCACTTTCTGCTCCCATATCTCCCACGTGGAAATAATCAAAATCTGCATATCCACCGGCTTCTATAGTCGCATAATTAAATAATCCGAAGCGATATCCCATGAAATGCGGAAGCGTATATGCCATCTGCAGAGTATCACCAATCCGAGACCACTCTTTTCCGTCCAGGCTATAAAAGAATACCGCTTTATCCGTCTTCTGTTTAAAGTCCATATCTGCACGCAGATAAACTCTCTCTACAGAAGGATCAAGTGCTACCCGTTCGATCTCATTTCCATTTGGGTTATCATCACTTTCCGTCTTCACCATAACCAAATATTTGGTTCCGCCTTCCATCTTGACTCCGACGTATCCATAATGCTTTTGGAATGCAGCAAGACCTGCTACATCGCCATTTTTCATGCCTGAAACCTCCAAAGCCACATCGCCGGAACAAGCTGGTCCATATGTTCGCTGTGTCAAAGTATTTCGAGCTTCAACAATATTCGTCACAACATTTCCCGTTGTCAGACGCAGATAACCATTTCTCTCTGTCAATGACCAGTTATTATTATTTGGATTGTGATTCCACTGCCATTCCAGCTTCAAATTTGATCCATTATAATCGTTCTCGCCATTTTCAATCTGCTCTTCTTTTGGTTCTTCGACAATTGAGACATCATCTACATAGAAATCCATTAAATCCTTCTTCTTATCCTGTTCTACTGTCCATGTCGTCTCAAGAAATGCACAGACATCTGACATATCTGCATCTGCCGGAATCTTGTAGCTTCCTTCTATCAGTGTCCATTCATTTTTCTTTACCGTTGCAATTTTGGCATTTTTAAACGTTCCATCTCCGTAACGGAAGGTAAATGCAAAATCTCTGCTGTCTGGTCCTGATGTATATTTTACTTTCGCAGCAACCTTATACTTTCTGCCTGCATTCACCTTACCTGTCAAGTTCTGCATCGGACCATTTCCTGTTGCCACTCTGTCTTGTGCCAATACACTGTATGTTCCTGATGCTGCATCTTCACCTGTAACTTTTAAGTTCCCTTTGCCATCCTGCATCTGCCATGGGTCTACTAAACCAGATTCAAATCCACCGTTTTCAATAATACCGTAATTCGCTTCATAACTGCAGGATACGTCATCCACATAAAAATCCATCAGATCCTTCTCCTTGGAAGGCTCTGGTACCCATCCTGTCTCAACAAAAAGTCCACTATAAGACATATCTGCATTGGCCGGAATCGTACAGCTTCCCTGAATTGTCGTCCACTCTCCTTTTTTCACTTCGGCTGTGGCCGCAATTTCAATTCCATCCCATACATTTCCATCTTTATTATTCTGAATGCAAATATTAAAAGTCCTAACGTCTGGCCCTTCATCATACTTTACTTTGGCGCTGACATTGACTTTCTGTCCAGCCTTTATTTTGCCGGTAATCACCTGCTTTGGACCTGATGCGGTCAACGTTCTATCCGTCACTTTTACAGCCTTTTCTCCACTTACAATCACATCTGCCACTTCCGTAAGTGTTCCCGGCTGCTGTGTTGTCCAGCCTGTCGTTCCTTCTTCAAATCCGCTGTTTTCCAGCACTTCGATTATTTCTTTCTCTGCCTTATTTTCTTTATTCTTCACTGCCTTTTTTGGCTCTTCAGAAAATTGAACAACCGCATCTTTATCCGAATAAACTTTTCTGGTTTCTCCATTATAGAATTCATCGGATACTACAATATTCTTCTCCTCACTTGAGACTCCCGGAATCTTCATAACTGATTCTGCTTTGCCATTCTCATCACCAAACACCGGCCATCCATCTTTCCATTCCACCGGAACCAGTACCGGAATTCTTCCGACTGATCCATGATCCTGGAATAAATATGAATACCACTTTCCGTCTTTCGTCTCTACAACTCCGCCCTGGGCAACTCCGGCTTCATCCATCTTTCCATCGAACTCCAAGCCTGAATCAAAAATCTTTCTGCTCTCCCAGCCTTTTGAATCAAGCGTTTTCGATCTCCAGCAGATCTCCTGGCGGCGTTCGCCGCTTGGCCATTGAATCATAAACAGATAGTAATACTCTCCGATCTGATATGCGTGAATTCCTTCTGAAACATAATTTACTGCACCGTTCACCGGATTCCCATCCTTGTCAAGTGCTGTATGTTTAATTAATGTAGATTCTTCTCCAAAAGAAATATCTCCATTTTCATCTTCTGACAATTCCCGGCAAAGAGCGGTACCGCTTCCATACACTACATACATCTTGTCTTCTGTTGTAAGAAGAGAAATGTCATGAAGATATCCCTTAAACTCTGACTTATGCCATGGTCCATTTTCAATATCCGCTGTAGAGTAGATATACGTCTTTCCCGTAGTTAAGCTTGCAAAAGTCACATAGTATTTTTCTTTAAAATACCGAAGACTTGCTGCCCATGAACCATTTCCGTAATCGCTTTCTCCATTTCTCAATGCCAGCTTGTCTTCATCTCCCAAGGTATCATAGACATAATTGACAATTTCCCAATTAACCATGTCCGTAGATTTCATAACTGGGCATCCTGGAGACAAATGCATGGTTGTGCTTACCATATAATAAGCGTCTCCCACACGGATTACATCCAAATCCGGAACATCTGCATAAATAACCGGATTTGTAAACGTTCCATCTCCATTATCCGAAGACGAAGACGCTTCCAAATAATTTACGGGGAGTAAACTACATATCATGGTTAGAATAAGCAGAATACTCGCTACCCCCCTGTATTTTCTCTTTCTTTTCATCCTTTTTCCTCCTTTTTATTTATAAATTTCATTTTGTATCTACAATAGCACCGGGCTACTTTATTTTAAATAGATTTTTTTTAGAAATTTTTTCATTTTTTTGTGATTAAAAAAATTAAAAATTTCCGTTAGATTTAGTTAGATTCTTTCCTTAAATATATAAAAAAAGAGCACTCTCTGAAAGATTTTTCTTTCAAAAAGTGCCCTCAACAATTCATATTGTTGGAGTAGTATTACTGACAACTAATCACCATTCTTCATGATGATTCATGTTGGAATACAAATTTGTTGTCAAATTGTTGTCAAAAAGAATTTTTGTTGTCAAATTGTGAAGATTTCTTACTTTCTTAGTACAATTTTGCTCCTGCCGGAATGTGATCATCAAGGATCAGAACGTTCA
>Scrappy_p2__coassemble_531_pt1 | contig 64162 bp, 58 predicted proteins | sample Scrappy_p2__metabat2_low_PE_009 | metagenome-assembled genome bin Scrappy_p2
AACGCATAAAAATACCCTCCTTACTGGTTTGTCCAGTAAAGAGGGTACATATCATAGCAGACAGCCGTTTTCCTTTTTTCAATCAATATTCTATTATTGGTATTTATTTATTAATTTCTCCGCTTTATTTCGAATCCTCTGCAGTGCGTTATCAATTGCTTTCGGACTTTTTTCGAGCACTTCTGCAATCTTTCGATAATCTGCTCCCATTAAATGCAAATACAGTACATGATTTTCCAAAGAACTTAGCGATTGTTTTAACTCTTCTACCAAAGCTCCTACATACTGCTTTCCAAAATACATTGTCTCCGGATTGTTCTCGTTCCCTGCTTCGATAGTATCAATCAAAGGAGCTTTGCTCTCATCATCATTTTCACTTTGTTGTTCATAAATAGAAACATAGGAATTTAGTGGCATATGTTTTTTACGTTTTGACATTTCGATTGCCGTATACATCTGCCTCGAGACACATAACTCAGCAAAGCTCAAAAAACTCGCTCCATGAGATAAATCAAAATTTCGAACCGCTTTCATAAGACCAATCATTCCTTCCTGGATCAGATCTTCGTTCTCTCCACCCAGTAAATACATTGCACGTGCTTTTCGGCGCACCATTGGTTTATATTTCACCATCAAATAGTCCATAACTTCAGAATTTCCCTGCCGGTATTCTGAGATTAAATACTCATCTGCCATTGTGTCATATTTCTGCATCAATTCATCCTCTGTCTCACAATCTCATACGCAAGAACTCCTGCTGCAACAGAAGCATTCAAGGAATCAATTTCGCCTTTCATCGGAATTGACGCAACAAAATCACATTTTTCTTTTACCAATCTTCCGACGCCTTCCCCTTCATTTCCAATCACAAGACCAATCGGACCGGTCAAATTCAAACGATACATGCTTTCTCCACCCATATCTGCGCAAACAAACCACATCCCGCGTTCTTTTAATTCTTCCATTGTTTTTGCCAAATTAGTCACCTTCGCAACCGGAGTATAATTCAAAGCGCCTGCCGACGTCTTCGCTACAGTCGCTGTAAGCCCCACTGCTCTCCGTTTTGGAATAATCACACCATGTGCCCCCGCCAAATTAGCTGTACGGATAATTGCTCCCAGGTTATGCGGATCTTCAATATTATCCAAAAGTAAAATAAACGGATCTTCTCCCCGCTCTTCCGCCAGCTGAAACATATCTTCTATCTCTGCATACTCATATGCCGCAGCATAAGCAATTGCTCCTTGATGTTTTCCTGTCTGAGATAATTGATTCAATCGCTCCTTACTGACAAAATTCAAAATTGTATCATGTTTTTTTGCCTCTCTAACAATCGTGCGAATTGGTCCATCCTGACATCCGTCCAATACAAACACCTTATCGATTGGCTTGCCGGAACGAAATGCCTCTAACACTGCATTTCTCCCTTCTATTACAAGCGTATGAATTCTTTCATCAAATTCATTTTCTTTTCCAATTTCCCTATTCATTTGTATTCTCCTCTTCTTTCAGATGTTCCAACCCAATCTTTACCAGCTCCATCAGCCGTTCATATTCCTTTCTTAAATACAAAAATCCAAGCAATGCTTCAAATCCGGTTGCTCGGCGATAATCTGTAATAGACTGATTTTTCGCCGGACTAACAGACTTTGCATTTCTTCCTCTGCGATAAACCGCATGTTCTTCTTCCGTCAAACAAGGTTGCATAGCTCTCATCATTTTTGATTGAGCCGATGCCTGTACATACCGACTCGTTTGTTCATGAAGTTTATGCACCTGTTTGTTTCCATCGCTGATCACCATACTCTTAATAATCAGATCATAAACACAATCTCCGATATAAGCCAACACCAGCGGAGAATAACTTCTGACATCCGTCTCATTTAATTGCAAGGCATCCTGAATATAATCATGAAAATCTATTTTTATACTCTTTTCCATTTTACTCCTTCTCTCGTATCCTCCAAAAGAATTCCTTTCTCCAGAAGTTCATCTCTGATTTCATCTGCTCGCGTAAAATTACGCGCTTTCCGAGCCTCCTGTCTTTCCTGGATCAACGCTTCAATATCTGCGTCTAACAGTTCGCTCTTTTCCTCAACGATCAATCCGAGAACATCCGTCAGTTTCACAATCTGAGCAAGCAAGCCTTGCAGATATGTTTTAGAACTCTCTCCGTCTGCTGTCGTGTTTGCAAATTTAACAAGTTCAAAAATTGCCGCAATCGCATCCGCTGTATTGAAATCATCTTCCATTGCTTTTTCAAAATTCCGCACAAATTTCTCTACCTGCTGTTGTTTTGTTTCTTCTTCTGCAGTAAACTCTTCTACCTTTGTATTTTCTAATAAAAAGCGAAGATTATCCGCTGCGGTTCGAATTCTCTCCAAACCATTCTTTGCAGCTTCCATCAATTCTGCACTAAAGTTCAATGGACTTCTATAATGTGCACTAAGCATAAAGAATCGCAATACCTGCAAGTCATATTTCTCGCTAATTTCACGTACTGTAAAAAAGTTGCCAAGAGATTTGGACATTTTTTTATTATCAATATTCAAAAATCCGTTATGCAACCAATACTTTGCAAATTCTTTTCCATTCGCCGCTTCACTCTGCGCAATTTCGTTCTCATGATGCGGGAAAATCAGATCCTCTCCACCTGCATGAATATCAATCTGCTCTCCCAGATATTTCTTAGACATCTCAGAACACTCAATATGCCACCCCGGACGTCCGTCGCTCCAAGGAGATTCCCAGGAAGGTTCGCCTTCTTTTTTGGGTTTCCACAAAACAAAATCCAATGGATCTTCCTTCTCATCTTCTCCGCTTACCAACAAAGATCGGTTTCCTGACCGAAGATCATCCAGATTTTTATGAGACAATTTTCCATAATCCTGGAAACGTCTTGTACGGTAATACACTGTTCCGTTCTTTTCATACGCATATCCTTTTTCAATCAACGTCTGGATCAACTCAATCATTCCACCTATTTCCTCTGTCGCAAGAGGATGGGTGGTTGCAGGTTTCACATTCATATCTGCCATATCTTTCTTGCATTCTGCAATATACCGCTTAGAGATTTCCCCCGCACTCACGCCTTCTTCATTTGCCTTCTTGATAATCTTATCATCTACATCCGTAAAATTGGATACAAAATTTACCTCATATCCTTTATATTCAAAATATCTTCTGACCGTATCAAACACAATCATCGGTCTTGCATTTCCAATGTGAATATAATTGTAAACCGTAGGTCCGCAGACATACATTTTAACTTTCCCCTCTTCCAATGGGCTGAATTCTTCCTTTGTTTTTGACATTGTATTATATAACTTCATCTGATTTTCTCCTTTCATTTCCTTTCATCATTCTATACACATATACCGCCTATTCACGATATTCCCGTTCTTGTTGTGAACATTTTGCCTCTTTACACGTCATACATTTCAATCGGCTTTCCATTTGCCTCAATTCTTCATATAACTGAAAATTCGCAATCTGCAACTCTTTAATATCATTCAACATCGGATCCGGCAGATGGATTTGATCCATGTCAAATCTTGGAACTTTCTTATCATCTCTTCTCACAATACGTCCCGGTACACCAACAACCGTACAGTTAGGTGGAACTTCTTCCAGTACAACGGAACCTGCACCTATTTTTGAATTCTCTCCAATCGTAAATGAACCCAAAATCTTTGCTCCGGCACTAACCATGACATTATCCTTTAATGTAGGATGCCGTTTCCCCTGCTCTTTTCCGGTACCACCAAGTGTCACTCCTTGATATAGCGTCACATTATCTCCCAATATTGCAGTTTCTCCGATGATCACACCACTTCCATGATCGATAAACAGCCCTTTCCCGATTGTCGCTCCCGGATGGATTTCAATCCCTGTCTTGCGTACTGCTCTCTGTGAAATCCACCTGGCCCAGAAATAATGTTTTTTCAAATATAGCTTATGTGCAACCCGATAACTTAAAATCACTTTAAAACTCGGATAAAGTAGCACTTCCCAATTAGACTTGATGGCCGGATCTCGTTCCCGCACCACTTGCACTTCTTCTTTGATGTAAGATATCACTCCCATACTATCAGCTCCTTGACTCATACACAATACATTCTTAATAAAAACATATAGAAAGAAAAAAACTCCGCCTCAAACAAGAGGCGAAGTTACTCCGCGGTTCCACTCTAATTCTAAAAGATCAATCTCATTTCTAACCAATCTTTCACTTATAACGTATAACGTCCGTCACCCGTATTCCGCTACTAAGCTGATCTGATTCATACAATACTATCAGATTCAAATCTTATGCTCTTTCGCAGAATCAGCTCCCGAATGCACTTCACAACCACTTTCCTTAAAACTGCTCTCAGCCGATGACAGTTTCTCTCTGCTAAGTTCCGAACGTTGCTACTCTTTTCGTTCATTGCCTTTATCTCAACATTACTAGCTACTATATTATGCAAAATTGAGCGTTTTGTCAATCTTATTCATACAATTTCATTCAGATATATCTTCCGAAGCGGTTGTATCTTCTTTAATTCATCTATCAGATGTTCTGTCAGAAATACTCCCGGTTCGTTTGCAATCTCTTCTATATCTTTATACCCAAATACCAGACTTGTAAAAGCCGCAATAGAAAGAACACCTTCAGAATCCTCCGTTTCTGTCGCCAAAATTGTCCGACTTTCTGCATCCGTCCCTCCCTGCAATCTCCAGATCCGACTATTTTGAGACAAAATAGAATCTATCACCGCAAAAGAACAATCGATCTGTTCTCCCGCTTTTATTCGCAGCGTACTAAAAAAACTTTCCAAGTGAACAATTCTTATCATAATCATCGGTTTTTTTATAGTTGTTTCTGATATATCTGCATAAATTACAGCCTCACTCTGCCCTCGCTCTTCACATAACTGACGAACTGCTATCCAAAACTCCCTTTCATACTCTTCCAAATACAAAGGTTCCCGAATTTCCAGACCTTCTTCATCTCCATATAAGAACGTTCCTATCAGCCTTCCGTTTTTCTTGATCATTTTGATTCCGCCACATTCACTCTGCTGTTCAAAAATCATTGTCTGATAGTATTGTGCACTTCGCATGGCATAAACTTGAAACTTCCCCGAAAAATACTCATTAAAAAAATCTGCTAAATTTTTGCCTTCTCCAATCCCAGCATCTGTAACAACTACTCCCTCAGACACCCCCATACTGCACTCATAGTCTTGCTGTTTGTCTATCACATAAGTTCTCAGCGTTTGATCATATACAAATCTAAAATCAAAAGGCGTGTAAATCGCCTCTGCTGCAGGCATTAAGAATGTAAACAACTCTTTTCTCTCATACATCTTCTGCATTGCATCTTTCAACAGCATCGCCATATATCCACGTTTTCTGTATGCACATTCTGTTGCTACACCAATGATATAATGTCCATTAAACTGTTGTTCACCTGCCCGAATCAGATAAGGATTCAAGTGTAGCATCGAACGAACTGCTCCATCCTCTTCAATTACAAAAATCTCGTTTTCCTGTGTTTTAAAGAAATAATAATAATCCAAAAATGCTTTTGAATCTTCCACAAACACCAACTCCCAGAGCGGTCTTGTCAAACTATGCTCTGCTTTTTGCAATATTCGAACTTTCATATTCTGCATCCATCCTTTATCCCAGACCTAATCTCATTTCAAATTCGCACAGCCGCCGCAATTTTCACACTCCATTTGCGGAGTTACATCATAACTGCTGTAATTGGTCATTTTTTCCAACAAACAGACTGCTTGTGATGAAATTCCATCTCCGTTTCCCGTAAAGCCAAGCCCTTCTTCCGTTGTAGCCTTAACATTAACCTGATTTTGTTCGATATGAAGTGCATCGGCAATATTTGCGCGCATTTGATCTATATACGGTCTCATCTTTGGTTGTTGCGCAATGATTGTAGCATCAATATTTTCCACAAGAAATCCTTCTTTCTCCAACAACTCTGCTACATGTTCTAATAAACAAACACTGGAAATTCCTTTGTATTGTTCATCTGTATCCGGAAAATGCTTTCCAATATCTCCCAAAGCCGCAGCTCCAAGAAGCGCATCCATAATTGCATGAAGCAACACATCCGCATCCGAATGACCAAGCAGGCCTTTCTCATACGGAATTTCTACGCCCCCTAAAATCAATTTACGATTTTCTACTAATTTGTGTACATCATAACCCATTCCTACACGCATTGTCATTTCTCCTCATAGTCACTTTCGATTTCTTCTATCTTAGTTCGATCCGCATCCTCCTTTTGCATAATCTCAATCGCAAGATTTACCGGATCGTTAGAATCTTTTTTCTGTGTATTTTCCTGAAGTTTATTTTGAATCTCTTCTTCGGAAGGCATTGGAGCAGTACGAAACATTGTCTTATCGTGCTGTGGTTTTTCAAACCGTACCTCATCTTCAGCCGTTTCCTCCGAATGCGGTTCCGGAGTTTCTTCCGTCTCTTCATTTACCATTTTATATATAGCCTTTATATTATGGAATGCATACCCTATTCCTACAAGAATAAATATTACTGCAAGAAAAGACTTTAACATATAATCACTAGGTTTCATTTTTACCATCTCTGTCAATAAATTCCCACCTAAAAACACAAGATACATTCCCAATATAATCCTCAATACCAATCCAGACTTGTTTTTCATTTCACTTTCTCCTTTGTGTTAAAATATTCGAAAGCCACCGGCCTTTCATTGCATCTTCTGCAACTAAAATATAGTATACCATTAGCAGATGATTTTTACCACGCAATCTTTTCTTCAATAAAAAATAAAACCGAAATACAAAAAAATCCTTGCTACTTCAGCAAGGATTTTCAGTAGCGGAAACTGGATTTGAACCAGCGACACCACGGGTATGAACCGTGTGCTCTAGCCAACTGAGCTATTCCGCCATCTTTCATGGTATGGGGCCTACAGGGCTCGAACCTGTGACCCTCTGCTTGTAAGGCAGATGCTCTCCCAGCTGAGCTAAGACCCCGTATGATTTCTTGCAAGCTTTGTTTCCCTCAACCTGCTTCGCTATTATACTATTATTTTTCACCAAATGTCAACAGATAATATGATATTTTTTAAAGTTCTTCAATTTTATTATTTTTTTTGAATTGTTTGCACAATTTACCCAAAAACAAACCGCCGCTTTTCAGCGACGGTCTGTAATAAAACCTCTGTATTATTTAAAATATTTCACACCAGATTCGAAGATTCTAAGATCCTGTTCACCATAAATATTGATAGCCACAGAATTGTCACGTCTTTCAGAATGTGCCATCTTACCAAGTACTCGTCCATCCGGACTTGTAATACCTTCAATCGCACAATAGGAGCCATTCACATTCCATTCTTCATCCATGCTGATATTGCCTTCCGGATCACAATACTGTGTAGCAACTTGACCATTTGCAAATAATTTCTCAATCCATTCTTCATTTGCCACAAAACGACCCTCTCCATGTGATGCTGGATTTGTATAAACTCCACCAAGATCTGCCTCCTGAAGCCATGGAGATTTATTTGTTACAACCTTTGTGTATACCATCTTAGAAATATGACGTCCGATTGTATTATAAGTCAATGTCGGAGAATCCTCTTTCTGTCCAACAATCTGTCCATACGGAACAAGCCCCAGTTTAATCAACGCCTGGAAACCATTACAAATTCCCAAAGCAAGTCCGTCACGCTCATTTAACAACTTCTCTACAGCTTCTTTTAGCTTTGCATTTTGGAATGCAGTAGCAAAAAACTTCGCAGAACCATCCGGCTCATCACCAGCACTGAATCCACCTGGGAACATGATCATCTGTGCCTGCGCAATCGCTTTTTCAAATTCAGCCACAGACTCTCTGATTCCATCTGCATCCATATTTTTGAATACTTTTGTAATTACCTTTGCCCCTGCACGTTCAAATGCTTTTCTACTGTCGTATTCACAGTTTGTTCCCGGAAATACTGGAATAAATACAGTTGGCTGAGCCAATTTATGACTACAGATATGAATATCTGACGTACGGAATATCTTTTCTTCTATTTTTTCTTCGCTGCTTGCATCAGATTTTGTCGCAAATACGCTCTCCAAAGTTCCTGTCCATGCATCCACTGCATCCTGAAGTTTTAATTCTGTATTTCCATACGTAAATATTGCATCATCTGTTACCTCGCCGATCACTGTATAGGTAACTGCGAGATTCTGAACCTGATCCGCCGGAACTTCTGCAACCAAATCACCAAAAGCCGGAGCAAATGCATCTCTCGGATCCAAATGCTGCTCCAGATTCAATCCCAGACCATTACCAAACGCCATCTTGCTGACAGCAGCGATAACACCATGACGATCAAGTGCGTATGCAGATACGATTCTGCCCTTTTGAATATCTTCATGGAATTTTCCATACTGATCCATTACCTGTGCATAAACCGGAAGATCATATTGATCTTTCTGAATACGGATCCATACTAGCTTATTTCCTGCCTGTTTCAATTCCGGAGTAATAATATCCTTATCTTTTGCCATGTCCACTGCAAAGGAAACCAATGTCGGCGGCACATCAATATCCTGGAATGTACCAGACATACTGTCTTTTCCACCAATGGAAGGCAAGCCATATTCAAGCTGTGCTTTATACGCTCCCAAAAGTGCTGCAAACGGCTGGCTCCATCTCTTTGGATCCTCTGTCATACGACGGAAATACTCCTGGAAAGTAAACCGTATCTTACTGTAATCTCCACCTGTAGCCACAATTTTAGCAATAGATTCCGTCACAGCATATACTGCACCATGATAAGGGCTCCAGCTTGACAGATACGGATCAAATCCATAACTCATCATAGACACCGCATCTGTTTTCCCATTCATAACAGGTACTTTTGCAACCATAGCCTGTGTCTCTGTCATCTGATATTTTCCACCATGAGGCATCAAAACAGATCCAGCCCCGATAGAACCATCAAACATTTCCACAAGTCCCTTTTGAGAACATACATTTAAATCTTTTAAAGTATCCAGCCATTTTTTCTTCACATCTGAAACATCTTCTTTAGCAAACACCGTATCGCTCATCGATGGGATTTCTACCTCTACATCTGTTTCCTGATGTGCCCCATTTGTATCTAAAAATGCTCTGGACAGATTCACAATTTCCTTACCCCTCCAAACAAGTACAAGGCGTGGTGATTCTGTAACAACTGCAACCTCAACAGCTTCCAGATTTTCTTCTTTGGCATAAGCAAGAAACTGCGCCACATCTTTCGGATCCACAACCACCGCCATACGTTCCTGAGATTCAGAAATTGCGATTTCTGTTCCATCCAATCCTGCATATTTTTTCGGAACCTTATCCAAGTCTACACGAAGGCCATCTGCCAGTTCTCCGATTGCAACGGATACACCGCCTGCACCAAAGTCATTACATTTTTTAATCAATTTACTTACTTCCTCCCGACGGAACAAACGCTGAATTTTACGTTCTGTCGGTGGGTTTCCTTTTTGCACCTCTGCACCACATGTCTCTATCGACTCTTCTGTATGTACTTTTGAGGAACCAGTTGCTCCGCCACAGCCATCACGACCCGTACGTCCACCTAACAAAATGATAATATCTCCCGGATCTGAAGTTTCTCGAATCACCGCACGTCTTGGAGCAGCTCCCAGAACAGCGCCGATTTCCATACGTTTTGCAACATAATCCGGATGATAAATTTCCTTTACTGCACCGGTAGCTAATCCAATCTGATTTCCGTAAGAACTATATCCTTTTGCAGCGCCTCGAACTAGTTTCTTCTGTGGCAATTTTCCTTTTAATGTTTCTTTTACTGATACGGTCGGATCTGCTGCACCAGTCACACGCATAGCCTGATATACATAAGTACGGCCTGACAAAGGATCACGAATTGCACCACCAAGACATGTGGCCGCACCGCCAAACGGTTCAATTTCTGTCGGATGGTTATGAGTTTCATTTTTAAAATTAATCAACCATTCCTCTTCTACACCATCAACAGTTATCGGCACTACAATACTGCAGGCATTGATTTCGTCTGATTCTTCCTGGTCGGCAAGTTTTCCTTCTTTTTTTAATTTTCTCATTGCAAGAAGCGCCAGATCCATCAGGCATACGAACTTGTCTTCTCTTCCTGCAAAAATTTCACTGTGCGTCTTTAAATAATTTTTATAAGTATTTTCAATCGGCTCTCTTAAATCTCCATCACCAAAGGTTACATTTTTCAATTCTGTCGAAAATGTAGTATGACGGCAATGGTCTGACCAGTATGTATCCAGTACACGAATCTCAGTCATAGACGGATCCCGGTCTTCTTCTTTTTTATAATAATTTTGAATATGAAGGAAGTCTTTAAATGTCATTGCCAATCCGAGAGAATCATATAATTCCTTCAAATCCATTTCCTGCATATCTTTAAATCCATCAAAGATCTTTACATCTTCCGGTTCATCAAAGACTGTAACCAATGTCTTCGGCTTATCCATACCAGTTTCTCTGGAATCAACCGGATTGATACAGTGTGCCTTCACAGCTGCAAATTCTTCATCGGTCAATGTCCCTTCTATTACATAAGTAGTTGCTGTCTGAATGACTGGTTTTTCATCTTCTTTAATAAACTGAATACACTGCTCTGCTGAATCTGCCCTCTGATCAAACTGTCCAGGAAGATATTCTACAGAAAATATATAATCTTTTTCCTGTTTCGGAAACTCTTCCAGATAAAGTTTGTCTACAGGCGGCTCTGCAAATACGCCCTTGCATGCCTTTTCAAATGTTTCGTCAGAAATATTCTCTACATCATACCGTATCAGAACACGTACTCCTGTAACGGTTCCGATCCCCAGATAATGTTGGATCTCATGTTTCAAATCTTTTGCCTGTATGGCAAAGTCCGGTTTCTTTTCTACATAAACACGTCTTACATTATTCATGTTTTGTCTCCTTTTCTGCATTCAACTGCTGTTCCGGTTTTCTTTTTCGGTATATAGCAGGGACCAGGACAAAAAAATCCCTTCCCTAGATATCATCCTACCATAAATTTTCTGATAAGAAAAATTAATATAATTAAATTCATTCATAAGTATCACTAATTTTCTTATATATTACTCCAAGAAAAATTGTGATTATAAAAATTCCAAATAACCCTGCCACGAAAAAACCACCGATTCGAAATACAAAATCAAAAAACAGCCCTTCCGGAAGCATGCGAATCATATAGTCTTCTGCAGGATCAAAAATCCACAAATCATTATCAAAAAACAGTTCATGAAATTGAACAAAAAGAGTATTAAAATCATACGCTGCCCTTATCCCAAGGATTAAAAACAAAACCAAAACCACGCTCAGCGTACCTTGGTAACTTCGACACAAGACAGAGATCCACCTCCCCTTCGGCAAACATATAACCAGCCAACACACACAAAGAAAAAATACAATAACTGCTCCTGTCCGTAGTTTCAATCCACCTAGAAATAGCGTCTGTACTTCTTTCATATGAAACCGGTCTTGCTCATTAAAAAAATCCTGACTCTCCCCTTCAATTATCGTTATCACCCGTAAGGACTCCCGATCCCCTTTTAGATATGCCATCATCTCCTGGGTAACATACATAACATCCTTCATTTCCATATCCAAGTCTGCCAAAACTTCATATTTTCGATACTCTTTTTTATAGAAATCAAAATCTAAATACATAGCTATCTCAAATGCACTTAATAAGAGTATTACGATAAGAGACATAGCTGCAGTAAATCCGACAAAATAGCGTATTCTCTTCACCCTCCTCTTCCCCTTCCTTTCTTTTCCATATTTTCAAATTTCTGATTGCATTCCTCTTTCTTATATCTTATAATAAAATTAACATTTATTAGGAGGTCTTATAATGGACATCAATTATGAGTTATACAAAGTTTTCTATCATGTGGCATCGACTTTAAGTTTTTCCGAAGCCTCCAAGCAATTATTTATTTCCCAATCAGCAGTCAGTCAATCAATCAAAACTTTGGAACGTAAATTAGACCAGACACTCTTCATCCGAAGCACCAAACATGTGCAGCTGACACCGGAAGGGGAAATACTTCTCCGACACATAGAACCTGCCATGCATTTTATCCGCCGCGGCGAAGCGCAGCTTCTGGATGCCGCTTCTACTGGCGGTCAGATCCGAATCGGAGCAAGTGATACGATTTGCCGATATTTCCTCGTTCCATATTTGAAACAGTTTCATCAGGATTTCCCTACTGCTCATATCAAGGTCATCAACCAGACTTCCATCAAGTGTGTAGAACTTCTGGAAACTGGACAAGTAGATCTGATTGTAACAAATTATCCAAATGCATATTTAAGTAACGTATCTTCCATTCATAAAATCAAAGAATTCAAAGATGTATTTGTTGCAGGCAATGCATTCACACAATTAAAAGATCAGGTGTTAACTTATGAGCGCTTGTCCAAATACCCAATTCTTATGTTGGATAAAAAGAGTACAACAAGCGAGTTTTTGCATCGACTCTTCCAACAACATCATCTAGATCTGGTTCCAGAAATCGAATTAACAAGCAATGATCTGCTAATTGATCTGGCGCGAATCGGTCTTGGCATCGCTTTTGTTCCAGACTACTGCATTTCCGAACAAATAGACGATCTGTTTATTGTCAAAACAGAAGAGGATCTTCCTACACGCGAACTAGTGATTGCCTACAACGAACAAATTCCTCTTACAAAAGCAAGTGAAGAATTTTTAAATTATTTTATTTCCCCAAAACGCTAAATCCAAAAATTCCGTCGCAGTACATAACTGCGACGGAATTTTTATATTTTATACGGATTACTCAATCGTAGCAATGCGCATCATATTGCTTGCACCGCTCTGCTCTTTCTGCACATCCAAAGATGGAATACCAGCGGTCAGAACAACTATATCACCTGACTCTATATATTTCTTTACAGAAGCCAATTCTATTGCTCCCTCGCATATGTCGTCTGTTGTTGTAAATTGAAGAGATTTCAGAGGAACAACCCCCCAATAAATCGACATTCTTCGCAACGTACGTTCATTTGGAGTAATTCCAAGAATCTTCTGCTTTGGTCTCAAATTTGAAACCACTCTGGATGTAGCCCCTGAAACAGTTGGTGTAATAATACACTTTGCATTCAAATTTGTAGCAGCTACAACTGAAGAATATCCAATTGCACTTGAAAGATTTGACTTCAAATGATCTCCCGCCTGTTCAATCATCTGTTCATAATCTAAATGCTGCTCTGTATTTTGTATAATGTGTACCATCATCTGCAACGCTTCCACCGGATATTTCCCAGATGCTGTCTCTCCCGAAAGCATAACCGCATCTGTTCCATCATAAACAGCATTTGCAACATCTGTAACCTCTGCTCGCGTCGGACGCGGATTACGAATCATAGAATCTAGCATCTGGGTTGCCGTAATAACAGTCTTGAAGTTATTATTACATTTTTGAATTATCATCTTCTGAAGATAAGGAACTTCCTCTGCCGGAATCTCTACTCCTAAATCTCCACGCGCAACCATAATTCCATCTGCCGCACGAATGATTTCATCAATATTTTGTATTCCTTCCGCATTTTCCACTTTTGCAATAATAGGAGTATACGGCGCTCCAAGTTCTTTTAAAAAAGCCTTAATTTCCAACACACATTCAGCATTTCGTACAAAGGAAGCCGCAATAAAATCAATCCCCTGTTCTACGCCAAAACGGATGTCTTCCTTATCCTTTTCTGTAATTGCCGGAAGACGTACCGGAACATTTGGTACATTAACACCCTTTCTTTCCCCTAGTTCGCCTCCGTTTAATACCTTACATACAATTTCATTTTCCCGCTTGCTTATTACTTCCAGTTCAATCAGACCATCATCGATCAGGATACGTTTTCCCTTATCCACATCTTCCACAAGTCCCTCATACGTTATAGAGACCTTAGAAGCATCTCCTGTAATCTCCTCTGTTGTCAATATAAACGTATCACCAGAGTTCAGAATTACCTTCTTTCCATCTTTTAAAATCCCTGTTCGAATTTCCGGTCCTTTTGTATCCAGAAGGATTGCCACATTTCTATGTTCTTCTTCACGAAGCATTTTTAATTGATCCATTCTCCCCTTATGCTCTTCATGAGATCCATGAGAAAAATTAAACCGGGCAACATCCATCCCTTCACGAATCAACTTTCTCATAATTTCCGGGTCATTGGTTCTCGGCCCCATTGTACACACAACTTTTGTTCTCTTCATTTGCTCTCTCCTTCTGCTGTAATCTTTTTTTGCTAACTCTCTATTTGACATGTTCATGTGTAAATAAATGATCCTGACAATATTCAAAATTCCCATTACATTTTGAACAAAAACGAAACTCTAATGTCGGGTCATCAAGTTCAGTTCTTCCACATACTGCACAACGATGCTTTGCTCCGCCTGCATAAGTCATGTGTGGGGCAGAAGCTTGTTTCTGAAACTTTTTCTTCCTCATCTGCTGTTTCGGTGTATAAGGTCTTACATTACGGCTAGATAAAAAGAATACAAGGAAGTTTAAAATTGATGCAATAATTGCAATTCTTGTATATAAATTTCCATTGATCAAGGAATATAAAATCATAACAGCATATACCAATGCCATCCATTTCATCTTAATTGGAAGAATAAAATACAAAAGTACTTCCATATCCGGATAACTCACTGCAAAAGCAAGAAAAATAGACATATTAATATAATATGTGCTGAAAAACCTTCCATATCCTACAGCATCTACACCAATAATTGCATAAAGAATAAATGCACCAATCACTGTAAAAATGATTCCAGAAAAAATATAAACATTAAACCGGAATACTCCCCAGGTCTGCTCTAACACTCTTCCCAGTGAATAATAAAAAATCAACATAATCACTGTTGTAAGAAAATTACCTGCCGGCGGAATCAAAACCCATGAAATCACACGCCAAATCTGACCTCTGAGAATATATGCCGGCTCCAGAGTCAGCCAGTCTATCAGATTCGGCATAAACATATAGATTCCGAAACCAATAACATATCCACCAATCAGATACATTGTCAAATTATAAATTGCAAAGCGACCAAATTTTTTTTCCAATTTATTTAACCAGTTCAACCGTTTTCAATCTCCTTTTTATGATCTTAATCTATTTTTCCGCATATAAATAATTGTATCTTCCGACCGTCTTTTTGTCAAACAAATGTTGTATTATATTTCTGAAATCTTGTGTAAAATTTATGTTAAGTTTTTGTTAAATTTAAAATCTCCGTCATAATGCCAATTGTGTTTTTAATTATCTTGTCGTATAATGTTAAAAGTTGTCGAATAAGAAAAACAACATATATAATAAGAAATAACACGATATTTTTTTATAAAAAGGATGAGGATTTATGAAACCAAATAATTTACATACTTTGGGAATTGATATCGGTTCAACAACGGTAAAGATTGCCGTATTGAATGATGATAACGAAGTTCTGTTCTCTGATTATGAACGACATTATGCAAATATTCAGGAAACGCTTTCTGACCTTCTCGGCCGCGCCCTGTATGCTCTAGGCTCAATCCGTGTCTCTCCGGTTATTACCGGTTCCGGCGGACTGACTCTTGCCAAGCATCTGGGCGTTCCTTTTGTTCAGGAGGTCATTGCCGTCTCTACTGCTCTACAGGACTACGCGCCACAGACTGATGTAGCGATAGAACTTGGAGGCGAAGACGCAAAGATTATTTATTTTGAAGGTGGAAATGTTGAACAACGTATGAATGGTGTATGTGCCGGCGGTACCGGCTCTTTCATTGATCAGATGGCATCGCTTCTCCAGACAGATGCTTCCGGTCTAAATGAATACGCCAAACATTATCAAGCACTTTATTCAATTGCAGCTCGTTGTGGTGTATTTGCAAAGTCAGATATTCAGCCTTTGATTAATGAAGGCGCTGCCAAAGAAGATTTGGCTGCTTCTATTTTTCAGGCAGTAGTTAATCAGACGATCAGCGGACTTGCATGCGGTAAACCAATCCGTGGACATGTTGCTTTTTTAGGGGGGCCACTCCACTTTTTATCCGAGCTTCGCAATGCATTTATCCGTACTTTAAAACTAGACGATGAGCATATCATTGCTCCGAACCATTCACATTTGTTTGCTGCGATCGGCTCTGCTTTAAATTCAAAAAAAGACACGCCCGTAGCCCTTCGTGAACTTCAACAGCGTTTGGCAGGTAAAATTCAGATGGATTTTGAAGTCGAACGTATGAAACCTTTATTTGCTACAACCGCTGAATATGAAGAGTTCATTCAACGTCATAACCGACACCAGGTACCTGTAAAAGATCTTGCATCCTACCGGGGAAAAGCCTTTTTGGGAATCGATGCTGGTTCTACAACAACAAAAGCTGCCCTCGTTGGTGAAGACGGTACTTTATTGTATTCTTTTTACCACAATAACGATGGAGATCCTCTTGGTACAACCATTTCTGCAATCAAGGATATTTACAGCCAGCTCCCAGATGGAGTTGAAATTGTTCATTCCTGTTCTACCGGTTATGGCGAGGCTCTGATCAAAGCTGCCCTTCTTCTGGATGAAGGAGAAGTCGAAACTGTTTCTCATTATTATGCTGCATCCTATTTCGAACCGAATGTAGACTGTATCCTAGACATCGGCGGTCAGGATATGAAATGTATCAAAATAAAAAACCAGACTGTGGACAGCGTTCAACTAAATGAAGCTTGTTCTTCCGGCTGTGGTTCATTTATCGAAACTTTTGCCAAATCTTTGAATTATTCTGTAGAAGATTTTGCCCACGAAGCACTCTACGCAAACAATCCAATCGATCTCGGGACACGCTGTACTGTTTTTATGAATTCCAAAGTAAAACAGGCGCAAAAAGAAGGCGCATCTGTTGCAGATATTTCTGCCGGACTTGCCTATTCTGTAATTAAAAACGCCTTATTCAAAGTAATCAAGGTATCGGATGCCACAGAACTCGGACAACATATTGTTGTGCAGGGTGGAACCTTCTATAACAACGCAGTATTACGCAGTTTTGAAAAAATTGCTAATTGCGAGGCAATACGCCCAGACATCGCGGGAATCATGGGAGCCTTTGGTGCAGCGCTGATTGCCCGGGAACGTTATAACGACTGTGAGGGAACAACCATGCTTTCTATTCAGGAAATCGAAGCATTGGAATACTCAACAACTATGACGAAATGTAAAGGCTGTACCAACAACTGTCGACTAACAATCAATCATTTTAGTGGCGGAAGACGTTTTATTACAGGTAATCGCTGCGAACGCGGTCTTGGTAAAGAACGTAGTACAAATAAGTTACCAAACCTATTTGACTACAAATTCCACCGCTATTTTGACTATACACCTTTGGAAATGTCTGAAGCCACACGCGGTGTGATTGGAATTCCACGTGTACTGAATATGTATGAAAATTATCCTTTTTGGTTTACTTTCTTTCATACTTTAGGATTTCGTGTTGTACTCTCACCGGCATCCACTCGAAAAATTTATGAACTGGGAATTGAATCCATACCAAGTGAATCTGAATGTTATCCTGCCAAACTGGCTCATGGACATGTACAGTGGCTGATCAGTCAGGGAATCGAGCATATATTCTATCCTTCGATCCCTTATGAAAGAAATGAATTTCAGGATGCAAACAATCATTATAATTGTCCGATTGTAACATCGTATCCTGAAAACATCAAAAATAATATGGATGACATCATTCAACAAAAAGTAGATTTCATCCATCCGTTTTTAAACTTTCAAAGTGAAGAAACAATTTCATACCGATTAACGGAAGAGTTATCAGAAAAGTTTCAGATTGCTCCCGTGGAAATCCGCCAAGCAGTTCATGTCGCATGGGAAGAGCTTGTATCCTGTCGGGAAGATATGAGAAAAAAAGGAGAAGAAACGATTCGTTTTCTAAATGAAACAGGCAATCGAGGGATTGTGCTTGCAGGGCGTCCTTATCACATTGATCCGGAAGTACACCATGGTCTTCCAGAACTGATCAACTCCTATAACATTGCCGTTTTAACAGAGGATTCGGTTTCCCATTTAGCCCCTGTAGAACGGCCACTAAATGTCATGGATCAATGGATGTACCACTCTCGCTTATATGCGGCAGCAAATTATGTGAAAACCGTAGATAATCTGGATTTGATTCAATTGAACTCTTTCGGCTGCGGTCTGGATGCAGTAACAACAGACCAGGTAGCTGAAATATTAACTAATTCAGATAAAATATATACAACATTAAAAATTGATGAAGTAAATAACTTAGGAGCAGCAAGAATTCGTGTCCGTTCTCTATTAGCTGCAATTCGCGTTCGTGAGCAGCGAAAAGAAAAACGTGAAATCAAGTCTGCTTCTATCGAAAAGATTCCTTTCACAAAGGAAATGCGTAACACTTACACGATTCTCTGTCCACAAATGTCGCCAATCCATTTTGATCTTTTGGAACCTGCTTTTAATGCAAGTGGATATCGCATTAAAATTCTTTCCAATGATAATAAACATTCTGTTGATATGGGATTGAAATATGTAAACAACGATGCATGCTACCCATCATTAATCGTAGTCGGACAGATTATGGACGCAATTCTCTCGGGAGAATACGATACCGACCGTCTTGCCGTCATCATTACTCAGACAGGAGGCGGTTGCCGCGCTTCTAATTATATTGGTTTCATTCGTCGCGCATTAAAGAAAGCTGGTTACAGCCAGATTCCCGTAATATCATTAAATTTAAGTGGTTTAGAAAGTAATCCTGGTTTTAAACTTTCACTCCCATTGATTATGCGCGGAATTTACGCAGTTGTATTTGGCGATATCTTTATGAAATGTGTATACCGAATGCGTCCCTACGAAGCAATCCCCGGTGAAACAAACCGCATCCATCGAAAATGGGTAGAAGAATGTACAAAATTTTTAACAACCGGATATCCTTCTCGACGGAAATTCAAAAAACTGTGTGGTGCCATTGTAAAAGATTTTGATGAAATCGAACTATTGGACATTACAAAGCCACGTGTAGGTGTGGTTGGAGAAATTCTGGTCAAATTTCTTCCGGCAGCCAACAACCATCTGGTGGAGCTGTTAGAGGCTGAAGGAGCAGAAGCTGTAGTTCCTGACTTACTGGACTTTTTCCTTTATTGCTTTTACAATCAAAATTTCAAGGTTTCACATCTCGGTCTTCAAAAATCAAAAGCCATAATGGGAAATCTTGGAATTCAGGCTTTAGAATGGTTCCGATCACCTGCATCTGCCGCTTTGAAAGAAAGTAAACACTTCACTCCTCCCGCCCATATTCAAGATTTGGCAAAAATGGCTTCTGAAATTGTTTCATTGGGTAACCAGACTGGAGAAGGATGGTTCCTGACCGGAGAAATGTTAGAATTGATTCATAACAATGCTGAAAATATTGTGTGCACACAGCCTTTCGCATGTCTCCCAAACCACGTTGTTGGAAAAGGAGTCATCAAAGAGCTACGCCGACGATATCCAAAATCTAACATTGTTGCAATTGACTTCGATCCTGGAGCAAGTGAAGTAAACCAGTTAAATCGAATCAAGCTTATGCTCTCAACAGCAAATAAGAATTTAAACATAGAAAAATAGAGTCATATAAAAAGCCACTGTGGTTTCGGATAAAATACATCATTCCGCAACATCCACAGTGACTTTTTTACTGATTGTACATAATTGCTGATATTTCTCTTATACAATAGAAGATATCATTCTAAAAACTTCTTCTGGTGTTGAGGCAATAAATTCTGCACCTACTTCTTCTAATTCTTTCCTGTCCCCATAGCCATAGAGAACTCCCATCGAATGTATTTTCGCCTCTTTTGCACCAATGATATCATGATATCGATCCCCGATCATCAACACCTGTTCTCTTACTTGCACATGAGCCTTTTCTAAAACATACTCTATCACTTCTGATTTTTTTACTCTTTTCCCATCTAGTAAGCTGCCACCAATTATATCAAAATATTTTGCAAACTTAAAATGCTCTGCAATTCGGCTGGCAAAAATCTCCGGTTTTGAAGTCGCCATACAAATAACATATCCCTGTTGTTTTAACTGTTCTAACAGTTCAATAACTCCAGGATATACTCTATTTTCAAAAATTCCTATATCCGTATATCTTTCACGGTAAAAAGAAACCAATTGTTTTCCTTCTGCTGCACCAACCCCGCACACTTCCTGAAAATGCTGTTGAAGCGGTGGTCCAACAAACCCAGGCAACTGATCTTCCTCTACGCTGTGTCCAAACTTCTCAATTGCGTAGCGCACACAATTCATAATTCCTTCTCCCGAATCCGTCAAAGTACCATCCAAATCAAACAATATCGTAGTAATTTGCACTAAAAACTCCCTCCTTAATAACTTCGAATTTGATCATCCTCATCATTACTCGTATTAATAATTTTCTTAATGACTACATAATAACCAAAACTGTCATTTACTTTTATATAAACCCGATCGTTAAGCTTTTTACCTAGAATTGCCTTACCTAGAGGCGATTCTATACTGATCAAACCATTGACAGAACTTCCTCTAACAGAAGTTACAAGACGATACGTTTCAATTTCATCGTCATCTTCCATATATAATTCTACTGTATTGTTAATACCGACCTCATCTTCCTTAGAATTATCATCAACAATAATTGCTGTTTTTAACATTCGTTCTAAATATCGTATTCTGCTCTCATTCCGATTTTTATCCTTTTTAGCAGCGTGATACTCGAAATTTTCACTCAAATCACCATGTGCTCTTGCTTCTTTTACCGCTTCAATTGCCTCTTTCCGTACTACAAGTTTACGATGCTCTATTTCATCTTGAATCTTCTTCACATCACTTTTTGTCAACTTATCTCTCATTACTTTTCTATCCCTTTCCAAAAATCTTCTATCTGACTCTGCACATTATTCAAACTGCAGCTTTTAATCCCCACCCATTCTCTCGGAAATATCTCCTGATACCTTCTCGTCTGAAAACGTTGATCCAACAAAAGAATTATCCCTTGATCTTCTTCTGTCCGAATAACACGACCTGCAGACTGCAGCACCTTATTCATCCCGGGATACAAATATGCATAATCGAAACCAGACATATTGCGAGCATCAAAATATCCTTTTATAATTTCCCTGTCATTGCATACCTGCGGAATTCCAGTTCCTACAATTAATGCTCCAATCAGCCGATCTGCAGTCAAATCAATTCCCTCTGAAAAGATTCCACCCATAACACAAAATCCAACCAAAGAGCAATCTCTTGTTTCTTCAAACATTTCCAGAAAAATCTCTCTTTCCTCTTCATTCATATATTGTGACTGCATCATACTGTCAATATCTTCGGATTTCCTTATCTGAAACTGTTCATATACTTCTTCCATAAAACGATAAGAAGGGAAAAAAGCCATATAATTTCCTTTTTTTCCATGTACGGTCTGTAAAATATATTCCGCAAACCTTTCATACATATCCCGGCTACGCATAGTATACTTTGTGCTCACATCAGATCCCAGCAAAAGCAATCTGTTTTCAATTGGGAAGGAAGACTCTGCATACACTGCATAATCATCTGACTCTACACTAAGTAATTTTTTGTAATATTGAATCGGCAGCAGTGTGGCAGAAAAGAAAATGGTACTATTTCCCTGTTCCAGATAGCTTTGCAAATTTACTGCTGGATTCACACACAACAACTTAATTTTGAAGCGGCCATCCGCCTCCATTTCCGAATAAATTATATAATTATCATCCAATATTTCATATATATTCAAAAATGCCCTTACCTGAAAATAAAAGTTTAAGATTTCTTCCCTTTTTTCGCTCTGTTGATGTTCTTCCAGATATCGTTCTAATTCCCCTATTACATTCATAAGTTTTAAGGCAATATGTGAAACACTCTCCAGAATTTTATAATTTTCACATTCTTTTTTCAACTCTAGAAGTTGCTTATTACATTCATCCAGGCGTCTTGTCAATTTAACGTCTTCCAGCTTTACAAGACGACGAACACTGAGCACATCTTCCTTATATAACTGAGCACTGTACATTTCTCTGCCGCGTTCCACCAAATTGTGAGCCTCATCGATCAGAAACAAATAGTTTTTTTCACCACCTTCTGAAAAGAACCGTTTCAAATGGGCATTGGGGTCAAATACATAATTATAATCACAAATAACTGCATCTACCCATACTGATACATCCAACGCCATCTCAAAAGGACACACACGATATTTTTTTGCCTGTTTTTCCAAAACCTCTCTAGTCAATTCATGAGCATTTGTAATCAAATCAAAAACAGCATCATTCACTCGATCATAATGCCCTTTCGCATACGGACAAGCATCTGGATTGCACTGCGCCTCTTCACAAAAACATATTTTTTCCTTTGCAGTCAATGTAATCACCTTATACTGCAGTCCTTTTGCTCTTAACGTTTGAAATGCCTGTTCAGCCACAGTTCGAGTGATTGTTTTCGCAGTCAAATAAAAGAGGATATCACCATGCCCTTCTCCTATCGCACGAACTGCTGGGAAAATCGTTGCCATTGTTTTCCCCACTCCCGTCGGTGCTTGAATAAATAATTTTTTTCTTCTCAGAATACTGCGATACACAGAACTCACCAATTCTCTCTGTCCCTTCCGATACAGGAAAGGAAACTCTGTATTCCGTATCGTTTGATTTCTCTGTGCACGCCACTCTAATTGAAATCTTGCCCATTTCTCATATTGACGAACTACTCCAAAAATCCAAGCACTTAGTTCATCTAACTGATACTCTTCACGAAAATATTTAATTTCTTCTGTCTCTATGTTACAATACGTCATTTGTACAGAAATAACTTTTAGATTATTTTGAAAGGCATACATATACGCATAACATTTAGCCTGTGCCAAATGTATCCCTACTGGTTCTTCTATAAAATTCAATTCTCTATAAACAGCCTTAATTTCATCAATGTATGTTCTGTCATTTTCCTTGAAAATTCCATCTGCGCGCCCTTCCAATTGAAGTATAAATCCACAGCAGGGAAATCTCTCTTTCATAGAAACTTCTGCACGATAATCAGCTCCCATCCGACGCTGTATTTTTCGATGGATCCTGCTTCCTTGCTGCATAGCATCTTTTTCCATACTGCCTGTTGTACGATTATCAATGTCTCCCTCTCTCAGAACAAACTCCACAAGATTGCGAACAGAGAGTCTCATGATCTGCTCTTCCATACCTGATTCTTTCTTTCCAAAAATCCTTTCTTCTACAATATAAAACGGTGTTTCTAAGCAGCAGCCCGAAAACATTCGGGCACGCCGCCATATCCACCGTTATTTTCTCCAAAATATTCTATTTCCCTTTACTCTGCTTTTTCATCCAGAGCAGCTACTTCTGCAATTGTCTTGGTAAGCCCTGCTATTCCCTGCAATTCTGATGGAATAATAATCTTTGTAGCCTTTCCATCTGCTGCTTTTGCAAATGCTTCCAGACTCTTCAACGTCAGAACAGTTTGATCTGCTCCTGCCGCCTTAATAAACTCAATTCCTTCTGCAGTCGCTTTCTGTACTGTACGAATCGCCTCTGCCTGACCTTCAGCTTCTTTAATTCGTTTTTGTTTCTCAGCTTCTGCCTTTAATATAGCCGCTTGCTTTGAAGCTTCTGCCTCAAGAATCAAAGATTCCTTTTCTCCCTCTGCAACAAGGATCGTAGATTTTTTCTCACCTTCGGCACGAAGAATTGCCTCTCTACGTTCACGCTCTGCCTTCATCTGTTTTTCCATTGCATCCTGAATTGCTTTTGGAGGCATAATATTCTTCAATTCTACACGATTAACTTTAATTCCCCACTCATCGGTCGCAATATCCAGAATCGTACGCATCTTTGCATTAATCGTTTCTCTTGAAGTCAGAGTTTCATCCAATTCCAAATCTCCGATAATATTACGCAAAGTTGTAGCTGTTAAATTTTCAATTGCTGTAATTGGACTCTCTACTCCATAAGCATATTTTTTCGGATCTGTTATTTGAAAGAATACAACTGTATCAATCTGCATTGTTACATTATCTTTTGTAATCACTGCCTGCGGCTCAAAATCAACAACCTGCTCTTTCAAAGAAACTCTTTTTGCAATTCGATCGATAATCGGTGCTTTTAAATGTATGCCAACACTCCAGGTTGCTTTGTATCCTCCAAGTCTCTCCACTACAAATGCATGCGCCTGAGGTACAATTTTAACGCAAGAAATAAATATTAAAATTATAATCAAAACAATCACTGCAACAATAATTCCTGTCATATCCTATTCCTCCTCATACTTTTTTACAATCAACCTGACACCTGCAATATCAACAACTTTTGCCAAATCGCCCGGATACAGAATCTCACCATCCTTCTCTGTTCTCGTTGTCCATTCCAGTCCCTTGACAACAGCCGTTCCACTGCCCTGCAAATTATCTACCTTCTCCGTTATTTTAACCACTTTCCCGATAATTTCTTCATAATTTGTCTTTTCATGATGGGAATTTATGTATTTTACAGCAAACGGACGGGTACATATAAGCAGAAGCAGAGATACCAGCAAAAACGCCCAAATCTGATACCAGATATTCAATCCCATAAGTTCCAATATCAATGCCGCAAGTGCTCCGCCTGCCATCCAGATTGTCACCAGCCCGACTGTTGCAATTTCAATGATTAAAAATAAAATCAGCAATCCCAGCCACACAAAATTCATATATTCCATATATCTCCCTTCTTTCTTTTTGCTTTATCCGGATGCGTTTCTGCTATTACATATATATATTGCATTCATCATAACCTTTTTGCTTAAAATATACAATAGGCTACATAAAAATATAGTAATTTTCTGTATTCCCAAAATTATGTATGAAACTCTGTCATATCAGAGCGGAAACGGTATGGCAGATGTATCCTCTGGCAAATTGGATTTTCACGCTCTGTAATGGAAATCGAAGTAAAAAATTCTTTCCATAATTGCTCCATCTCTTTTTCATTTTCTGAAATCTTATGTACTACCTGCGGATCCACACGCTCCCCCTCCACCAAAATCCATTGACACCCTGCTCGATGTAAAATCGATTCTTGATGCCTCTTATCATATATCATCCAGTTTTCCAAAGGGAAGCGATCTGTGAAATGATCTCCAATACAGACAAGCACACGATTTTTCGGTGTGATTTCCGAAAATAATACTCCATTTTCCAATTCTCTGAACCGAATAAACTCCATAAACTGATGTGCTTCATTACTGACCTTTCTACTTAGTTCAAAAATCTTTGCCACATCTTTATTTGTCAGCTGTTCCATTATCCTCTTACTATTCTTAATTGTACGTGCCGCCTGCATCACATGAAAAGCAGCTTCTGCTTTTCTCTTATCCTCGGACAATAATGCATAATAAATATCCCAATACGTATTATATCCCATATTCTTCTGAATCAGTCGTACGATAGCGTCTGCCTTTCGTTCTGATTCCTGAACTTCTTGATATTCACAAAACAATCTTTGCTCTATTTCGCCTTTAAAATCAATTCCGACTTCTTGATTTCTTCTTTCTGTCCACGCATCATAAAAAGCAGAAAAAATACCGGTTATAGAATCCTTGCATATATAAATCTGTTTCAATTTCTCTTCCCTCTTTCAGACTATTGCTTCTCTATCATTTCCACTGCCTGATGTTCCGAAAAATTTTTATCATCAAATAATGATAATTGTCGATATGTCATTCCTGTTATGGAATCCGGCAGCCACTCCTTTGTGTTTAGCAAATTACGCATAATATAATCCTCTTCCATCTTGGTTCGGCACATCATTTTTCCGTTACATGTCAAAAAGTATAGCGCTCGTTTTAATACAACACCCATCTTTTTTAAATCTGAAAACTGTAGTATCCCCATCCGCCTTGCTTTTACAATCCGAAGTGCCGACTTCACCCCAATTCCCGGCACTCTCAGGAGCATATCATACTCCGCTCGATTGACTTCCACCGGAAATAATTCCAAGTGTTTCAATGCCCAATTACATTTTGGATCTAAAAATAGATTAAAATTAGGATTATTCTCATCCAATAACTCATTCGCCTCAAATCCATAAAATCTCAATAGCCAATCCGCCTGATATAAGCGATGCTCCCGCAAAAGAGGTGGTCCCTCATTTTGTTTTGCAGGAAGTGCTTTATCTTCATTAACAGCAACAAATGCAGAATAAAATACTCTCTTCAGATCAAACTTCTTGTACAAAGCATCTGCCACATTCAAAATCTGATAATCTGATTCCGGTGTAGCTCCGATAATCATCTGCGTACTCTGTCCTGCCGGAACGAATTGTGGAGCATGCTGATATACTGCTACTTCCTGACGATTTTCACTCACTGTCTTCTGTACAAAACGCATGGGCATCAAAATATTCCTTCTTGTCTTATGCGGAGCAAGCAGCCTCAAACCTTCTGCTGTCGGCAGCTCCAGATTCACACTCATTCTGTCTGCAAGGAAACCAATACGTCTGATCAACTCTTCATCAGTTCCGGGAATTGCCTTTACATGAATATACCCTTGAAAATGATGGGTATGACGCAATTGATAAATAGCCGCATAAATCAACTCCATTGTATAATTAGGACTTTTTAACACTCCGGAACTTAAAAACAGTCCTTCGATATAATTACGCCGATAAAATTCCATCGTTAAAGTACATATCTCTTCTGGCGTAAAAGAAGTTCTTACCACATCATTCGATGCACGATTGATACAATACTTACAATCAAATATACACTCATTCGTAAAAAGAATTTTTAAAAGCGAAATACATCTCCCGTCAGCCGAAAAACTATGACAAATACCTGCTTCCCTACAATTTCCTATGCCCACTCCATCATTTGTTCTTGTAACCCCACTAGAAGTGCAGGCAACATCGTACTTCGCAGCATCTGATAAAATATGCAGTTTTTCATAAATTGTCTTTTGAGTCTGTATTCTTTCCACTTGTTGCATCTCCTTCGCATTAGGAACGTATGTTCTTTTTTATATAGTAACATACGCTTTTGTGGAACGCAACAAAAACATAGAACATTTGTTCTTTTCAAGATTCAAATAGAGGGGTGGACAAATATCTTTCGCCCGTATCTGGAAGAATTGCTACGATTGTTTTTCCTTTATTCTCTGTCTTTTTAGCTTCTTCTAATGCCACATAAAGTGCCGCACCCGAAGTAATCCCTGTTAACAGTCCCTCCGTTTTAGCAAGCATCTTTGCGGTGTTATATGCCTCTTCTTCTTTTACCGGATATATAAGATCATAAATTTCCGTATCCAATACATCAGGAACAAAACCAGCGCCGATTCCCTGTAATCCATGTGTTCCTGCAGTACCACCGGATAATACTGCTGAATGATAAGGTTCAACTGCAATTATTTTTATTTTTTCACTTTGTTTCTTTAAATAATCTCCGGTTCCGGAAATTGTACCACCGGTTCCAACACCAGCCACAAAAATATCTACCTTTCCTTCCGTATCTTCCCAGATTTCTTTTCCCGTTGTGAGTAAATGTGCTTTTGGATTCGATGGATTCACAAATTGTCCCAATACAATTGCATTTTCCAATTCTTTCTCCAACTCGTCAGCTTTCTCAATGGCACCATTCATTCCTTTCGCTCCCTCTGTAAGCACAATTTCTGCTCCATATCCCACCAGAAGTTTTCTCCGTTCAATACTCATTGTTTCCGGCATCACAAAAATTGCTTTATAGCCTTTTGATGCAGCAATCGCGGCAAGTCCAATTCCGGTATTTCCACTCGTAGGTTCAATAATCGTAGCTCCGGGTGAAATCTTCCCCTCCTTTTCCGCATCTTCAATCATTTGCAACGCAACACGATCCTTGATGCTCCCTGCCGGATTAAAATATTCAAGCTTAACCAACACCCTTGCTTTTAAATCAAGTTTTCTTTCTATGTTACTTACTTCAAACAATGGAGTTCGCCCCACTAATTCTGCTACATTTTTATAAATCTTTGCCATCTTCATTCTCCTTTTCTTAAAATGATAACTTTATTTTAAACTCAGCTACTTCAAAATACAATCGTATAATCTACGAATCTCATTTGTATAAATTTACGAAACACACCAGAAATTCGTTGACTTTCATTGTGAAATATGCTACGCTATCAAAGTATTAGTTCCACATTTGGGGAACATACAAGTTTTTATTATTTTTTTATTTTTATGGAGGGCAACACAATGACAGGTACAGTAAAATGGTTTAACAACCAAAAAGGTTATGGATTCATCTCTGATTCCGAAGGAAACGACATCTTCGTACATTATTCAGGATTGGTAATGGATGGATTCAAGTCCTTAGAAGAAGGCCAGGCTGTAGAATTTGACGTTACAGAAGGCGCTAAAGGACCACAGGCAACTAATGTAGTAAAACTTTAATCAGATTTTTTAATGTACCTTTTAATTATATAAATTTATAACTAAGACTACAAAGACTAGAGACTAGATTTAATATTTAAAAGCAATACAGCAAAATGAGATTAAAAAAATCAGCATCGGTTTGAATCCGGTGCTGATTTTTTATTCTAAACACCAAATCCACTCATTACATTTTCGATATGTTTGAGACATATGCTTCTGATGCTTCCCAAACATCAAATCCGCTTTCCAGCAGAATCTCAACTACCCGTTTTGGATCATCACATTTTAAGACTGCTGATGCATCATTTCCATTTGCAAAGGCATACATATATTCTACATTTACTCCGCCTTCTACTATTTGATGCATTGCCTTGCTGAGTGAGCCAGTTGCATGCGGCACACGAAGTGCCACAACATCTGTCAACATGGCTGTAATACCTGCCTCTTTCAAAACTCGTTTTCCTTTTTCAGGATCAGAGACTATCATTCGAAGCATTCCATAATCAGAAGTATCTGCCAAACTCAGCGCAACAATATTCACCTCATGATCTGCAAGAGTCTTCAGTACTTCATCCAGACGCCCTTCTCTGTTTTCCAAAAATACCGATAACTGTTGAATTGTATATTTCATTCTTCTTCCTCCTCATTATGCAAATTCAATCGTTTCCACTTTTCCCACATACGACAAATATTTTATAGATTTCGATTATCGATTACGCGCACTGCCTTACCTTCACTTCTTTGAATTGTCTTAGGCTCTACCAGTTTTACCTTTACAGAAACACCCAAAGCCTGTTTCAGTACCGCACCTATCTTATTTCTCAATGCGTCCAGTTTTCGGATTTCATCGGAAAACATACTTTCATCTACTTCTACCATAACAGTTAGAACATCCAAATTGTCTTCCCGATCTACTATCATGAGATAATGCGGAGCCACCACACCTCCGATACTCAACAACGCCGTTTCTACCTGTGTTGGGAATACATTCACACCACGAATTACCTTCATATCATCCGTACGTCCTTTGAATTTAGAAATTCTCGGCAAAGTTCTTCCACAATCACATGTGCTATGGTCGATACTCGTCAAATCTTTCGTACGATATCGAAGTAATGGCATTGCTTCTTTGGCAAGTGTAGTGAAGACCAGTTCTCCTGTCTCACCATCAGCGCATGCTCTCCGCGTAACCGGATTCAAAACCTCCGGATAAAAATAATCATGATGAACATGAAGACCTTTATGATGGATACAATCCTGTGCCACTCCCGGACCAGTAATTTCACACATACCATAAATATCAAAACAATTAATCTTAAGAATCGTTTCAATTTTCTTGCGCATTTCTTCCGTCCATGGTTCTGCTCCATGAATACCAACTTTAATTTTCATACGGTCTACCAATCCTGCGTCCTGAATGGACTCTGCCAAATACAACGCATAGGACGGCGTACATGCAAAGGCTGTTGCGCCAAAATCCTCCATGCACATCATCTGACGCTTTGTATTTCCGGCGGACATTGGAATTGCCATTGCTCCCAATGCTTTTGCCCCGAAATCCAAGCCCAGTCCACCTGTAAACAATCCATAGCCGTAACAAACATGGATAATATCCTCATCCGTCAATCCTGCCATTGTCAGACAACGCGCCACGCATTCTCCCCATACATCTACATCCTTCTGCGAATAAGATGCCAGCGTCAGTTTACCTGTTGTTCCGGACGTTCCCTGTACGCGGACCACATCCTGTTTTGGGATAGCAAGCATCCCAAACGGATAATTATCACGTAGATCTTCTTTTGTTGTAAACGGAAGTTTATCAATATCCTCAATTCCTTTGATATCCCCCGGCTCTATTCCGAGTTCACGCATCTTTTTCCGATAAAATTCCACATTATTATATACGCGATTTACTACGTCGATCAGCCTTTCACTCTGCAGAGCTGCCATCTCATCTCTACTCATACACTCGATTCTTGGATCCCGAATTCTTTCTACCCAGTTTTCTTTTGAAACTCCTGTTGCCATCGTTTTTTGCTCCTTATCACACCAAAATTTCTATAGACAGCTCTCTAAAGATCCATCTCTTCAATCAAATTTACGCCCGCTGCCTTTAAACATTTTTCAGCCTTTTCATAATCATCTGTATTAAATACCATAACAGGTGCTTTGTCTCCGCGAATTACAAAGGAATAAATATAACTAATGCTAAGCCCTCCTTTTGCAAGAACTTCCAGCATCTGATTCAGATTTCCTTTTTCATCTTGTAATTCCACAGCTATAACCTTATGTAGTCTGACCACAAATCCTTTTGTCGTCAAATAGTCTTTTGCCTTCTCTGGCTGATCCACTACCAGACGTAAAATTGCAAACTCCGGTCCGTCAAAAGAAGCAATCGCCCGTATATTAATTTTTGCTTCTGTCAATGCAGAAGTAACCCTCATAATACTTCCCGGTTGATTTTCCACAAATACCGACAATTGTTGAATCATCCTTATCCCCTCCTCTTAAAGTGTATATCCTACGTCAAATGCTTTTTTATTGATTTCCACTGTTTTTGAAGGTACTGTCTTCTCGATAACCTCATACCACTGCTCTTTTGTAAAGTCCATGTGCTGTGCCGCAATTCCAAGAACAACCAGATTAAATACCCTTGGATTTCCAAGTTTCTTAGCTTCCTCCGTTGCGTTCACCGGATAAACTTTATACTCTTTTTCCAGTCTTTCTATGATTCCCTCCGGATACTCTGCTGCACCAATCACAACAGGCATCGGATCTATTCTCCAGTCATTGACAATCAAAACGCCATCTTTTTTCAGAAAATGTGCATATCTCAGTGCCTCCAAACGTTCAAATGCAATAATCACATCCGCCTGTCCTTCTTCTACAATCGGCTCTGACACTTTTTCCCCATATCGCACAAATGTAACAACACTTCCGCCGCGCTGTGCCATTCCATGCACTTCCGACAGCTTTACATCATTCCCACCTGCAATTGTCACGCCACCTAAAATACGACTGGTAAGCAAAGTCCCCTGTCCGCCGACACCTACGATCATAATATTTTTTGTCGCCATCTCTATTTTCCCTCCTTTACCAGCTCAATTGCATCAAATTTACATAAGTTTTCACACAATCCACATCCCGTACACATCGTATCATCAATATGGAGGGTTCCATCCGTATTTTTTGTCATCGCCGGACATCCCGGTTTCATACACACACCGCATTTCTTACATTTATCCGGATGCGCGATATATAACGGCTTTTTGGATTTATCCAGCAATACGCATGGTGACTTTGTAATAATCACAGATACTTCTTCTTTTTCCTGTTCTTCTTTGATTGTTTTTTCCAGCAAAGCGATGTCAAATGCATTGACCTCAACCACATTTTTCACCCCCAACGCGCGACAGAGTGCCGGAATATCGATTGCATATGTCGTCTCTCCTTGCAATGTCTTTCCAGTTGCCGCATGATCTTGATGTCCCGTCATTCCGGTTGTGGAATTATCCAGAATCAAAACGGTTCCCGTTGCATGATTGTATACCATATTCATCAATGAATTTACACCGGTATGTAAAAATGTAGAATCTCCAATTACCGCTACCCAATTCTTGATATAGTCCCTTCCCTTTGCTTTTTCCATACCATGAAGTGTAGAAATACTGGAACCCATACACATAGTCGTATCCACAACACTCAGCGGAGCAACTGCTCCCAATGTATAACATCCAATATCCCCAGCAGCATGTAATTTCAACTTATTCAATACATGATATACACTTCTATGTGGACATCCTGGACATAAAATCGGAGGGCGTTGAGGCGCATCTGCTGGCTTTTTAATTTCTAGTTTTTCATTTAAAATTGCTCTTCTAAGCATATTCGCGCTATATTCGCCCTGAACGGTAAAAATTTCTTTCCCAATCGCTGAAATCCCCCACGACTTCACCTGTTCTTCAATTACCGGATCCAATTCTTCTACAATATAAAGAGTCTCTACTTTGGATGCAAACTCTTTGATCAGTTTTCTAGGAAGCGGATTCACCATTCCCAATTTCAATACCGACGCTTCCGGGAGCGCCTCCTTTACATATTGATAAGGAATTCCACTGGTAATCACACCAATCGAAGTATCTTTCATTTCTACTGTATTGATTGAAAGCGTATTAGCCGCTTCTGCAAGCTCCTGATTTCTCTTTTCAATTTCTACATGACGAAGTTTTGCATTCCCTGGCATCATTACATTTTTGCGAATATCTTTTACATATTCCTTGTCCGGAATCTCCTCTCTCGGCTGAAGTTCTACCAATCCCTGAGAATGTGCCAGTCTTGTTGTGGTTCGGAAAATAAATGGTCTGTCAAACTGCTCACTTAATGCAAACGCACTTTTAAAAAAATCCTTTGCCTCTGCACTGTCCGACGGCTCAATCACCGGAATCTGTGCAGCCCTAGCCACCATTCTCGTATCCTGCTCATTTTGGGAACTATACAAGCCCGGATCATCCGCAACAACCAGTACCAAACCGCCATTTACTCCCATATAAGAAACTGAATAGAGCGGATCTGCCGCCACATTCAATCCTACGTGTTTCATACATGCCATCGCACGTACACCTGAAATACTTGCCCCTACTGCTACCTCTGCTGCAACTTTTTCATTCGGAGCCCACTCTTCATAGACTTCCTCTTTATACTGTACTAAATATTCACTAATCTCTGTACTCGGTGTTCCCGGATATGCAGAAGAAACTTTTACTCCAGCTTCGTATGCACCTCTGGCAATCGCTTCATTTCCGAGCATAATTACTTTTTCCGCCATTTTTATAAACCATCCTTTCGTAGATCTGTTACTCTTTTTGCTTTTCCTTCAAATCGTTTCAAAGAATTCGGTGCTACAAGACGAATCTGTGTTGCAAGCCCCAGCTGGGATTTTAATGACGATTTAATTCTCTTCTCCAATTCACTGAGCTTTTTATAACTATCCAGTAACCGGTCATCTATTAATTCTACTGTTATCGTCATTACATCCAGTCGATTCTTTCGTTCTACAAGAATTTCATAATGTGGTCCAATTTCTTCTATCTTAAGTAAAACTTCTTCTATCTGTGTCGGGAATACATTCACTCCTCGAATGACAAGCATATCGTCTGCACGTCCAGATAAATTTTCCATACGAACTGTTGTCCGTCCGCACTTACATGGCTCATACATCAATCTTGTCAAATCACCTGTACGATATCTGATCAGCGGAAGTGCCTCTTTTCCAAGACAGGTTACTACCAGCTCTCCTCGTTCTCCTGGAGGCAAAACCTCTTCTGTCTCCGGATCAATAATTTCCGGAATAAACCAATCTTCATTAATATGCATTCCACAGAGTTCTGTACATTCTCCAGCCACTCCTGGTCCGCACAATTCACTCATTCCGTAGTTTTGTGTGCAGACAAACTGATCTCCCCAGACTTTATGCATCTCTTCCCGCATCGGTTCCGTCATACCTTCTCCGCCAAATAACCCAATATGTACTTTCAGGTCTTTTGACGGGTCAATTCCACATGTTCGAAGTTCCTCTCCCAGATGCAGCGCATAGGATGGTGTTGCAACTAAAAGCGTTACTCCCATATCCTGCAAAAACATGACTTGTTTATTTGTATTTCCAGATGACATCGGAATTACAGATGCCCCTATCTTCTCCAGACCTCCATGAAGGCCAAGCGCTCCGGTAAAAGTCCCATAGCCAAAGGAAATCTGTGCCACATCCTCCTCAGTCGCTCCACCCATGCAGGCAATTCTCGCCACATTATCCAGCCACATCTCCAGATCATTTTTTGTATATCCTACCACCGTCGGTTTTCCAGTTGTCCCTGAACTCGCATGATACCGCACAATCTCCTTTTTTCCAACTGCAAACAAACCATCCGGATAATTATCACGAAAATCCGACTTATATGTAAACGGAAGTTTTTTCAAGTCTTCCAGTGATTGGATATTCTCTGGTTTCACCCCTGCCCCATCCATCTTTTTTCGATAAGGAGTTACCTTCTCATAAATGTACGCTACCGTCTTTTTTAATTTTTCAAGCTGAATCTTTTCTAATTCGGCTCTCGGCAAGGTCTCTTCCTTCGCCCATATCATAATGTAATCCCTCCTCTATATGCATATCTCATAATTGTGCTGTTTCTGTCATTTCTATATATCATACCATAATACTTTTCCAAATTAAAGCGTTAATTTAAAAAAGAGGAGCTTTTTTGCTCCTCTTTCTAAAATATCTTATCTAAATTATAACTGCTCTATCCAATATCGGATAGCCGCTTCCAAGAATATCGCACAGCCTTCCACTTCTTTATCGTAATACATCCGAAACCGATCATCACTAATATACATATTTCCAATTGCAATGTGTGCTTCCTTTGTATACTGTTTCCAAGTCTTGCCCAGCCATTCTTTATGCAGAAGAACAATTCGTCTTCCCTTTTCACTCTCCGGCTTTTCTCCTGTTAAGACAGCTTCTTCTAACTGTACATTGATTTCCTTGCCAAGATTTTGAAATCGCTCAAACTCTTCTTCCGTCATATTTAGCATCTTCCTGTTTGCAGAATCCATTTCGTCATCTCCGTATTTCTCTCGAATTTCTGCACCATGTCTTTCCTCATTTTCTCGAACAATGCGCTCCTTAAATGCCTGAAATTTTTCTTTGTCACTCATTTCACATTCTCCCTTCATTGACCGAATCGTCTGCTTTACTGTAAAAATTAACGATTCCATATGTTTCTTTTTAGTTTCCAGATCTAGAAGATGTTCTTGTAAAGCACGCATGACATCAAAATCACTCTGATAAATAATCTTCTGGATCTGTTTTAGTTCCAACCCTCTTTCTCGATAAAATAAAATCTGCTGCAGTAAGGTTAGTTCTTGTTCTCCATAATATCGACACCTGGTTTCGCTGATTTCCAACGGTTTCAATAGACCGATTTCATCATAATACCGCAGCGTGCGTGCACTCACTCCTGCAAGTTCCGAAACCTCTCTTATACTGTACCTCACATTTGTCACCTCCTGTTCTTATTTCCGCGGAATGTATTTTAGACTATACATAAATCTGCATATCTAAAATACCCTAAACTGACAAAAGTTTGTTCTTATCAGCTTAGGGTAAGCATATCACTTGACGTTACGTTAAAGTCAAGCATTTTTTTCCTGTATCCATTTTTCTACTATTTTTTCACTTTTCTGATCTGGTATCTGTCCCAAAAAATCTTCAACCCACTTCTCTGACATATCATTCTCTCGTTCTGTCAAATTAAAGACCATATCATCTGTTGAATCCTGAACCCATCTCTCAAATTCTTGAAATTGTTTTTGAAAATGACCACTATATGTTTCCCATATCTCCAAATTCAATTCTGAAAATCCAATCAAATCCGTAATGTATAGTAGTCTGTCAAAATCTGTAAACGTTATCCGCTCTTTTCCAGACAATAATTTTCTGTCTCTGCCCCCACATAAATATAAAAAAGCCATACGCTCCAGTTCTTGCCGATATCTGTTGTCCCTTCCGCATTTCATTTTTCCTACGTCCTTTTTGTCTCACTTTTACAACCGATTGTATTCTGTTTTCCATGTAAAATCAATAGAAACAGTGCAAAAAGTGAGACAAATGTATCTGAATACTTGTAGGAGGATCCGAAAATGCCAAAGCCACGAACAACAACCGGAGAGAAAAATTTAATCAGCCAGAGACTCATTAAACTTCGAAAAGAACATCATATGTCTCAACGTGTTTTAGCTTATCAGCTCCAACTAAGAGGATATGACATAGATAAAAATGTAAATACCAGAATTGAAACAAACAAGCGATATGTTACAGACTTGGAATTAAAAGCATTTACGGAAGTATTCCAAGTATCTTACGACTACCTCATTGAAGGGAAGGAAGATTTGTCTTGACTCTCTTTCTCACTCTACAATTACGCGGATTCTCTCTATCAGACTTCCGCTTTTTTCTATTTTCTGATATGCCATCACCGGAACAGCAATACAATTCTGCTCCCATGTAATTCATCGTCTGCTAGATTGCGTAAGTAATGCCAACCCCTGCTATCAACGTCAGGATCAGAACTCCTGTCGTATAGAATACACCTTTCCACATCAGCATTTCCTTCACCTGTCGTTCCGTCATACCCACACTTTCCATAATAGAAATCTCTTTCTGACGGCTCTGCATATTTCTGTGTAAATTCTTATATATTTCATCAAAAATCACGTCCCGTTTTTTTCTAATAATTCATAACTGAATTATATATTATCGAATATTTCTTATATATATTTTTTGCATATGATATCATTAACTTTAAAAATTCTAATAGAAAAGCAGCCTGATTCACAACCAGCCTGCCTTACTCATTTCCATCTTTAATTTCCGCAAATTTCACCGCTCCACTCAAAATAGTCCACCGGACTGTTTTATCGCATGCTTGGCAACTTTCAACCAAAGTGTCACTTCTCCGCCCCCGGTCTGCTCGGAATTTCGGATTTCCAGAAATCCTCCCTGTGCCTCTACAAACCGTTTTGCAATGGCAAGTCCCAAGCCTTGATGACTTCTGTCATGACGACTTTCATCTCCCCGGAAAAACTCTTCCGCTGCATAGTTTAATTCTTCGCCGGAAAATCCCGGTCCGTAATCCGATACTTTTGCACAAAGATAACTGACTCCGTCTTTCTCAGCCTCATTGATGCAAACATCCACACCCTGCTCCGAATCGGTATACTCAATTGCATTTCCCAACACATTTCCCCATGCCCGCTTTAGTTGTTCGAGGTTGACCTGAACCACTCCTTGCACGCTGTGACACTGCACCAGCAATGGCAAATCCTGTGGGGAAGTCATCTGTTCCGCCTGCACTTTCAGTTTTTCCTGCAATCTGTCACAAGTAATGCAAGTTTCTGTTTCTGCTGCGGTCTGATGTTTCAAAATCAAACGCATCTTATCCAGATACGCCTCTATCTCGACAGTATGCTCCAAAATCTGTTTCTGACAATTCTCAACGCCTTGCAAAGCAGACAACTTGCCAGAACCATCAGTCTTCTCAGATAAAATTTCTTTCCATTCTCCCACATCCTCTGCAGAAAGCTCTGCATTGCCTTTAATAATCGTAAGCGGAGTCTTGATATCATGTACCAGCGCCCGCACTTGCCGGTTTTGTTCTTCTTCCATATCCCACTGCTTTTTCAAAGATTTCTGGAGCGCATCTTTCATTCTCTCCAGAGAACGAAGGACTTGATTGATTTCTTTGATATCCGTTGTCTCCACCGCAAACTCCAAATCATTTTCCGAAATTTTCTGAGTTACACCTTGCAGTTTCTCCAAGCGTTTTTTCATATTTTTTGCAAAATGTCTCGCCAATACAACGGCTTGAACCAAAAAGATAATTGCCATCAATATTGGGATCAGCAGTTCTGGGGTTGGAAGAATCCGATTCAAAGTCTGATTGACATACCGCATCTGAAAATAATATTTTACAATACAGATTTCTTCTTTCTCTCGTTCAAAAACACGATAGTATCCTGACAACGCGGACATATTCTGCCGTTCATATCCATCCCATGTTGCCTCTCGGTCTTTTTCAACAATTGTGCCATAGAGCCATTCTCCGTTTCTTGTATATACACCGTAATTTGTACCGTAGGGAAATTCCAGTTCGCGAAGATCTTCTCTTTCTCGCAGTTCCGCTTCATGTGCATTCATCCACTGCTCGGAATAATTGGCAGGATACACCATTCCCGTTCCTCCCAGAATTGCAATCATCAAATAGGCTCCGACAAAGATCAGCGCTACATTCACGCAGAAGATGACCATATATTTCAAAAACATTCCCATCAATGTTTTTTCTCTTCCTCTGTTTTTTCCCCCATTTTTCAATCTGCCTTCCATCGATATCCGATCCCCCATACCGTTTCTATCGGCTCTAAGCCATATTTCTTACATTTTGCGCGGATATTTTTCACATGCTCAGTTACCGCAGCAGCATCGCCTTCCCCGTCAAACCCATAAACAGTTTCGTAGATTCGTTCTTTGGAAAAGACCTGTCCACGATTGACTGCCAGATATTCACAGATTGCGTACTCACTCTTTGTAAGTGGCACTTCAACATCCTTGTACTGCATTTTCTTTGCCTGTAGTTGAAAACAGACTCCATCCACTTCCATAAAATGTCTTCGTTCGCGATTTTCTCTCCGAAGATGAGCCGCTACTCTTGCCCGCAGTTCTCCAATCCCAAAAGGCTTTGTAATATAATCATCGCCGCCCATACCCAGGCCCTGCATCAAATCATTTTCTTCACTTTTGGCAGTCAGAAACAGAATTGGACAATCCACCCGTTCACGAAGTTCCTTACACAACTGAAATCCATCCATTCTGGGCATCATCACATCCAGCAGGATCAATTGATACTGCTCCGGCTTTTTCTGAAGTACAGTTGTCGGATCCGAAACCGTATCTACCAGATACCCTTCATGTTCCAATGCCCTTCGTATCAGCTCAAGTATCCCCTTATCATCATCTACCGCTAAGATACGGATATAGTGTTTCTTGCTTGCATTCATCCTACCATTCCTCTACAAATCTTTTCTCAATCCCTTATTTTTCCAGCTACTCACTCATACTTGCCACCGATGCATTCTCTCCTTTGTAATGAAACCATACAAAAATTATGACACAAACAACCGCACTAATCAACAAGCAGATGATTCCTTCTCTTTTTGAAAATCCTGCTCCGGGAATCATCATTCGCTTTAATAGTTCTATGGACATCCGAATACTCCAGGAACAGGGAATAAATTGCCAGATTCCTTCTCCCAGTCCGGTCACTAACAGTGTGGCAAGTACCGACTGTGCCACACCGATTCCCATAGAAACCGATTGCGAAAATCGCATATTTAAGAACAAATGAATCGGATACTGAATCAAGCTCCCCAGCCAAAGAGCCAACACTGCCGCCGGATATACCATAACCGGAAAATCTGCATTTCCCAGAAGATACTGTTCTCCCAAAGCAAATGAACCGATTCCCAGAATCACTGCAAACAACCCTAACAACTGCAAAACAATACATTTCACCGATAAAGAAGTCGTTCTGGCCGCACTACCACCCAAAAACGTCTGATAATGATTCCCCTCTTCTAACATCATAGACCGAGAGCAGATGAGACTTACCAAGAACGGAAAACCCATTCCTACAATCTCAATAAAACCTGAGACCTGCTCAATGCCGTTTAGAGATGTTGCTCTATAATAAAGCAGTAATAAAATACTTCCCGTAAGCGGAATCCCTACATGCATCACCGGGAGTATCGTATGTTTCATTTTATACCTTTCTGCCCGAAGTAAACGTATCCATGTTCTCATGCTTTTTCCACCCTTCTCTGATACCATATACGTGTGATTCCCCAAATCATCAAAAACCACAACACAGACGCTGCAATTCCGATTGGAATACTAGAGGGATTGATCAGCCGCGGCGCAAATGTCATCTCCCCGGTCTGTGCCAGAAGTCCGTTTGGCATGATTTTTAATAACGGACACATCATTCTCGCTCCGATTGCTCCCGGGAAAAACATATAAATTGGAGACAACGACAAGATAATTGTCATCAACTCTGTTCCCACAAAATGAAGGATCAGCATTGGAATCCGCCCAATGGTCTGTGCCAGAAAGAGACACCATGGGATCTGCCAGCAAAAGGAAAGCCATAGCAGCACGCATGCCGCAAGCTGTTCGGAGAAAGATGGACGAAGAATAAAATTCACCTGCAACTGTGTTTCCATCAGAAATGCAGCTACAATGATCACTGCTGTCAGAAAAACCATTGCCCCTGCGGACATCAGCAGTCCGTAACAAACCTTTGCGTCCCACAGCTTTTTCATATCACAGGGGAGAGAATGCACCGCCCGGTTTCCCATCTTTTTTTCTTTTTCACTGACGATTCCACAGACCAGAGCCAAAAATCCCGTATACATCCCCGTATACCACCAGTTATATCCATCCACCGCAAAATATATATGGGTCAGTACCGCCGACATTGCAACACAGATAAGAGGCATTAAGATGGTCAGTTTTCCGACTGCCGTATGCTTATATTTCAGCATTTCCGCCTGCATATAGTTTTGAAATCTTGCTCCATTCCCTCTCATCGGATTCCCTCCTTCCGCTATTTCTTTACAATCTCCATAAACAACTCTTCCAGATTATCACACTCCGAAATACTTCCTTCGTAATGCATTTCCCCCTCTACAATAATCCCGATATAATCTGCTGTCTGTTCAATCTCACTCAAAATATGGCTGGAAATGAGAACTGTAATTCCTTCCTCCGGAAACTTCCGAATCATTTCCCGCAGTTCCTGTATTCCCACCGGGTCCAGACCATTGACCGGCTCATCCAACACAAGCAGCTTAGGATGATTCAAAAGTGCGATTGCAATTCCCAATCTCTGTTTCATTCCCAGAGAGAATGCCCCTGCCTTTTTCCGGCCTGTATTTTCCAAGCCAACGATTCTTAGAACTTCCTCAATCCTTCCATCCGGCAATCCCAAAAGCAACACTCGTACCTTCAAATTTTCCCATGCGCTCAAATTTTCATAAATCGGCGGCGTTTCCACCAGCGCACCGATTTCATTCAAATCCTTCCTTGACCAGAGATGCCCGTCAAATAGAATTTTCCCTTCTGTCGGTCTCATAATTCCTGTCAGACTTTTTAGTAAAGTCGACTTTCCGGCGCCATTTGGCCCTAGCAGACCATAGACACAATTCTTTGGAATATTCAATGAAACTTGATTTAATGCTTTTTGTTTGTGAAATTTTTTTGTAACCTGTTTGATTTCTACCAGATAATCCTGCATCACATTTACCTCCTTTTTTGAAAATGGAAATACAGATTACTACTGCGCATCTGCATTTTCCTTTCTTCTCTGTCATACAGGATATAAAACAATTCTAAGGAATTTATAAGGATATGCATTTTCTTGGAAAAAATATGAATAAATAAAAACTCCTCTTACAGAAATAAGTATTTTATCTCTGTAAGAGGAAATTTTTACACTTGCCAATATTTATGAATGTAGTTTTTAACACAATGGATATTTCTTTGTCAGCTCTGCTACCATTGCCTTCGCCTTCTCCACATTTTCTTCTCCGGCAATAACCAGTGCGATAATCTCAGCAATCTGATCCATATCTTCTTCCACCATTCCACGGCTTGTCACTGCAGGTGTTCCTAATCTGACACCGCTTGTTACAAACGGAGAACGTGGATCGTTCGGAATGGTATTTTTATTTGCGGTAATATGTGCATCATCCAGACGTTTTTCCAATTCTTTTCCACTGATATCAGTTCCGGTCAGATCCACGAGCATCAGGTGATTATCCGTATCTCCCGATACAATCTTGATGCCGCGGACCTTTAATCCGTTACACAGTGTCTTTGCATTATTCACAACCTGTTCCATATAGGTCTTATACTCCGGCTGTAATGCCTCCTGAAAGCAAACTGCTTTTGCCGCAATCACATGCATCAGTGGGCCTCCCTGTGTTCCCGGAAATACAGCTTTATTGAAATTGAATTTCTGATTCATCTCTTCACTGCTCATAATCATGCCGCCACGTGGTCCCCGCAATGTCTTATGTGTTGTTGTCGTTGTCACATGAGCATAAGGAATTGGGCTTGGATGCAGTCCGGTTGCTACAAGCCCTGCGATATGTGCAATATCTACCATCAAATATGCACCGACTTCATCGGCAATTTCACGGAATCTCTTGAAATCAATGGTTCTTGCGTATGCACTTGCTCCTGCCACAATTAACTTCGGCTGATATTCCTTGGCAATTCGAAGTACCTCATCGTAATCAATCACTCCGTCTTCATTGACTCCGTAAAAACGAACCTGGAAATATTTTCCGGACAGATTCACCGGAGAACCATGGGTCAAATGTCCGCCATGATCCAGATTCATTCCCATAATCTTATCTCCCGGCTCCAGCATTGCAAACATCGCTGCCATATTCGCCTGTGCACCGGAATGTGGCTGTACATTGACATACTCACATCCAAACAGTTTCTTTGCCCGCTCTTTTGCCAGTTCTTCCACCACGTCTACACACTGGCATCCTCCGTAATAACGTTTTCCCGGATATCCTTCTGCATATTTATTCGTCAACGGACTTCCCATTGCCGCCATCACCGCTTTGCTTACCCAGTTTTCTGATGCGATCAATTCAATATGAGAATCCTGACGTTTCATCTCTGCCTGAATCGCCTCTGCAACCTCTGCGTCTGCCTTAACAATTTCCTCAAAATCGTACATCGAACCATACCTCCGTTTTCCATCTTTGCAAGAATTTCTATGCTCACAAAAGATATTTTTGCCTGAATTTTGGTATTAGTCTATCATATCCATACAGCAAAAACAAGTATTCACTTTAACAAATTAATAAATTAAAGTGGATATTTATTTATACTTTATTCTTTTTAATTTTGTGATACAATAGGGGAAAAACGAAAGGATGTTACCAATGAAAAGATTTCAGAAAAAAGATATTTTTACCATTCCTAATATTATGGGCTATTGCCGTATTCTTCTGATTCCGGTATTTTGCTATTTTTATATTTCAAAGGAGCAATATCTGGTTGCTGCAGGCATCGTCCTGATTTCCAGCCTGTCAGATTTGTTTGACGGTTATATTGCCCGAAGATTCAACATGGTCACAGAACTGGGAAAAGCATTGGATCCCATTGCAGACAAGTTGACCCATGCTGCCCTTGCCCTATGTCTTGCATCCCGTTACCCGCTGATGTGGGCGCTGCTTGGATTGATGCTGATCAAAGAAGGCTATATGGGAATCATGGGTCTTCATTTCTTGAAACGTAACCAAATGTTAGACGGCGCAAAATGGTACGGAAAAGTATGTACTGCTCTGCTGTTTGTAGTTTTACTTATACTGTTTTTCTTCCCGCACCTGTCCATAACGATTGTAAATACATTGATTATTGTGACTATGCTCGTAATGTTCCTGACTCTTTGTCTGTATATTCCGGTATTCAGACAAATGCGTAAAGAATCTACTTGTAAAACGGACAGCGCTCCTTGATGCACTGTTGATTAAGCGCGCTAAATTCACAATGTATGTCACTGTCTTCCAGTTGCAGTCCATACATACGATTCACAAATTCAACCGCTGTCTTTAAGGATAGAAAGGCATTTCTCTTACAACAGCGTGGACCGCCGACTTCTGCAATTTGGCTCAGCGCCTCAGAAGTCAGGCGGAGATTATCTTTGTAAAATTCATTATCAGACAATGGACCTGTCTCATGGATGATTGCCAGCGCTGCTCCTACCGACGCACAGGAACCGCACATTCCCCATTGCCCACAGGTTGCTCCCGGCATCTTTCGCCCTCTGACTTCCATTTCATGCAGCGCCTTTTCCAAATCAAATTCTGCACCTGCATTGTACATCGCTGTTAAAAGTGCAGAACCATCCAGGATATGATGTTCCGGTCCATGAATGGATACGCCTTCCAATTTCATTAATTTCTTTGCAATCTCGACAGGATTTCTGCTCTGCTCCTCCATACAAACAGTTTGAATTATTTTCATCTGGTCACCCATTTTTACTTCCTCTTTCCACATTGTTGGTTTGTAGTATCAATAGGCAAGTTTTCGCACTCGCCGCTCGATTTCTGCAATTACTTTTTTGAACTCTTCATCGCTTTTTCCAGTGGGGTCTTCCAATCCCCAGTCTTCATCAAATTCTCTGCCAATATAAGGGCAGACCACGCCGCATCCCATGGAAATTGCCACGTCTACCTCCGGTATATCCGTCACTAACTTGGAATACTGCGTCTGCTCCATATCAATCCGATAGAGTTCTTTCATGATTCGTACTGCATCTTGATTGATCTGATCCTTTACAACAGTTCCACAAGAATAAAACTTATATTTATCCCCCATCAATGCCTTGCCCAATGCCTCTGCAATCTGGCTCCGACAAGAATTATGTATACATACAAATGCAATTTTCTTCATAAATTCTCCTTTATCCACTCCTGCAACTCCGGACTATCCTTTAAAAATTCTCTCAATCCCTTCTTTCTCGGACAAGTCCGACAGATAGTTCAAAAATAAGGCAATCTCCTTTTCTGAAAGATCTTCCTGAAATGACAACAAGGTATTCAAATCCGTATCCAGAAGTCTTGCAAGTACAGGCAAAAGAACGATATCCGGATATGTCGTACCTTTCTCCCATTTATTTACAGCAGGCGCAGACACGCCGAGATAATTTGCCATCTGTTCCTGCGTAAGTCCTTTTTTCAAACGTCGTTCACGTATGATTTCATTCATCTTCATAATACAGTCAACTCTCCTTTATGGTTTGTTTTTTCGTACTTTCATTGTAGCGTATCTACCCTGTCATTTCTATTTACCATCCATTAACTTTTACGAAGATATTTTAACTTTAGGTTAGTTTTCCATCATACACTGCCGATTTTTACTTTTTTACACAGTTTTGAATAAATCCGATCTACAAACCATTTTTCTGTTGATTTTTTACTGATTTCATCTACCGAAATCCATCCAATCTGACTGTTTTCATCTTCCTTGATCCGAATTTGAGTTTCCATATCCGCCTCCAGCAAATATGTCACATTCAGATGTAAATGAGAGGATACATATTCGCCCTTTTTTTCATGCCCTGCAACAGTCAATATTTCCAAGGAAAAAATATCCTCCGATACAAATCGGACATCCGTCAATCCACTCTCTTCCTCTATTTCTTTTAAAATCACATGCTTTAAATCTGCATTGCCATCTGCATGACCTCCGAGCCATGCCCAAGATTGATAAATATTGTGATATGCCATCAAAACCTTCCGCCGGTCTTTGTTTACAATCCACGCAGACACTGTAAAATGAGCATTCTTATTCTCCCTTGTCAAAATAGATTTCGACGCACAAATCTGCCGTAAAATCTCATCCTTATCCTTCTCTTCCTGCTCATTGAAAGGCTGATACTCTTCAATTTGTTTTTTTAATTGCACAATCATTTCCATAGTTCATCCCCTGCCTATCACCTTCAAAAATTTTTCTACTTCAGTTTATTGATTTCCTTCTGTAGATTTTCCAAAAAACTGCCTGCATGAGCCCCATCCATCTGGGTATGATGAAATTGAAATGATAGTTTCAAATAATATCTGAACCATTTTCTGCTGTATTTTCCCCAAATCATAAATGGATTGTTAAAAATACCGCTGTTCATACCGACCGCACCATCTATTTCTGTATCTACAATTGCAGATGTCCCAATTACCATACAGCTTTCCGATAAATCCCTGTCGTGGCAGCTATCAGCAACTTGAGCCGTATATTTGAGATACTCCTGGTTAAATACATCCAGGCTCTCCGAATAAAGAATATCACAAGAACTGACTTCTCCATCTTTATTTTTAACGATTGTATTGACTGCAATGGAATCATATTGTATCAATTTTTCTCCAACCGGCAACGTATAAAATTCCTTTATCCCTACAGCCGCCTTTCCAATGCAATAATCCAAAAGCATATTTAACTTTAACTTTTTTCTTTTACTGAACCTGATTAAATTTGTGATATCTAATGTCTTAAAAAAAGTTACCATTGGGTTAGGCGCTTTCATCCACAACTCATATGCCATAGCCCTCGTTGTATCTTTCGGTTGTACTTCCATTGCCATCCTTTTTGCCCCTTTCCCCAAAATTTATCGGATTGTTTCCAATGCTTTTTCATAATCCTTCTTGTGAACATATATTTTATATTCATAAGAATAATTTTGATTGATACCTACACTTCCATATCGATCTCTGTTACCGGTTCCAAACCATTCTGAACTCTGAAGATTTTTGACTCCCACTGTATAGTCAATGCCTGCACTCTCTAATTTATATCGCAGCTCTGACTGTTTTTTCATATCCATAGTGGCTATTAATAATTTACGATTAAAAATAGTGATCATAGAAATCCTCCTCTTTTGTTTTTGTATCTGCTAAGTGTAATCGATTATTATACGCTACACATCAGCCAATACCCTGCATGGCAGCCCGGTTATTTCAACATAATTCATAGGATAAGTATGGGCTTTAAATATTGTTCCGTATGTCAATACGTTATGAAGATTACAGAGATTTTCAATAATAAACACTCCATGATCTGCACAATGCTGGTCCATCGGAGTATGTTCTTTTTCTCTTCTTACTCCTGCAAAATCAATTCCAATGATGGATACTTTTTTCTCTATAAGTGCATCAAGTAATTCAACGGAAAGCTGAGGATGCTCTTTGAAATATTTTTTTGTACCATATTCCTCTTCTTCAATAAACCCGGTATAAAAAGCTACAAACATTTCCTTAGAAACCTTATTCAGATCAATATCCTCAATCTGAATATCTCTGTCTTTTACTGTTCTGACATCAAACACGATTCCGTTTCTTTCCGTATATTCCAAGGGAAATTCCTTATTCATAACGTCAAAATGAGTTCCTAAATGACCTGTCAGCTCTTTTTTCTCATTACTTTGAGCATGTTCTGCCATTTCAGGTGTAATTTTCAATGTAATATCTATTTTCACTAAATTTCTATAATTCTAATGAATGATACAACGTAACTACTTTATTTTACTCTTCCATAATACATATCACTAAACATTCCTTTTCTTTTGATTAATTCCTCGAACACTCCTTCCTCTGTGATTGCACCATTGTCAAGGACTACTATTTTATCACAATTTTTTAATGTAGTTAGTCGGTGTGCTATAGCAATTACTGTTGTATTATTTTCTTTTTGCATTTTTTCGATTTCTGTTTGTATATGTTTTTCAGAGGTATTGTCTAAAGCAGAGGTTGCCTCGTCTAATATTAAAATTGGAGGATTTCTTAAAAATACTCTTGCAATAGCTATTCTTTGTCTTTGTCCACCAGACAAATTGTTTCCGCCTTCGGATATTATTGTATTAAATTTATCAGGAAGTTCATTTATATAATCAAAAATATATGCTTTTTTCGCTGCATCTTCTACTTCGTCCATTGATACTTCCCGATTAATTCCGTATGTAATATTTTCATAAATGGTTCCTGCTATTAAAAATGGACTTTGCGGAACCAACGCAATGATATTCGCTATATCCTTTCGATTCAAATGTTCTATGTTTGTGCCGTCCAAAAGAATCGTTCCATTAGCTTTTTCTAATTTACAAATTGCCCGTATCAAAGATGACTTTCCACAACCAGATGGACCGGCAACTCCTAAATACGTTCCCATCTCTATGTCCATATTAAAATTTTTTAAAATGAGTTTTTCTTCATCTTCTGAATACTGAAAATTCAAATTGTGAATGTTAATAATCTCTTCTGCTGAATTATTCTCCGTACTGCTTTTTACTTCTAAATAGGAAAAATCATTTTCCAATTCTGCCATTTCAAAAAATTCACTGGCAAGTACGGTACATTCTGAAACTTCATCAAATATTCTATGTAATTCCTCAAGTGGTTTAATCAACTGATTAAAACATAAGTATGCTGTTAAAACAGCTCCTACTGATATGATTCCTTTTGTAGCCAAATAGGTTGATAAACCAATAATTAGAACTGTAAAAACCGCTTGATTAAAAAATTTTAAACAATCATATAGTGCCATCGCTTTGTGATGTTTCATTTCTTTATTTCTTAAAAACTCTGATTTATCATCTAGTCTATTGGTTTCAAAGTCAACACTGTCACAAATCCTTATAACTTCAATTCCATTAATAAGTTCAACGATTGTTCCATCCATGCCGGCTTTACTTTCCAATAATTCTACTCGAATCCCTCTTTGGCTGCGGATTTGTGCAAATACAAGAATGGTTCCCACAGGAATAACTAATAACATTGGCATCGCAAGCATAATCGGTAACGTCATAAATATCGTCACAACAGACGCAATACTATTAAATATCGCCGGCGCAAAATCCATAAATAATAATTTTTCTAATTTAATAGTTCCATCTAAACATCTGTTAAGTCTTCCATGAATATTGCCTGTCATGTTTTTTCTGAAATATGACAACGGCGCCATTAAAAGAGAATTAATTACTAATCCTCTGGCCTTTTTTTCTGTTCTTGTTGCAATATCCTCCACCATAACTCTTCGCGCAATCTTAATCATTTCATTTGCTACATTGACTACTAAGATTAAAATCAAAAATGGAATTACTTTTTCAAATGAAACTCCACTTACATTTAAAACATCATCTGTAAGCCATCCAATTGCTTTTGGTGTTATTTGCGTTAATATTGCAGAGATTACCATTATGGCGATTATCAACAAAAATTTTAATTTTTGTTGATAATCCAGCAATCTATATGTTTTTTTCAAGATACTTTTTAAACTTTTTTTCTTCATATTTCCTTTTCCTTAGCTCTGCACATAAATCCAATCGCCCATACCTTTTTCTCTCCGTAAACTTTTCTTTGTTTATGCAAAATCAAACAACGACAATTGATTGCTCTGCGGCAAATCTCCAAACAGCCCCAAATCCGCCATCAGATCGATTACCGTCTTACTGACCTTTGTCCGCTGCCGGAAATCATCCAGAGATAGATATGGTCCATCCTGAGATGCAATCTCCACCGCCTCAGCAGCTTTCTCGCCCATTCCCTCGATACTTGCAAAGGACGGCATCAGCTTGCCATCAATAATCTGGAATTTTTTTGCCTTTGCCCGATACAGGTCAATCGGCATAAATTCCAGCCCACGCGCATACATTTCCTGTACAAGACGCATATCTTTTAAGGTATCCTGCTCTTTATTTGTAAGTGAATCGGAACGGCGTCTGTAGTCTTTCATATAATAATTTAATTTATCTTTCCCCTGACACATTAGTTCATAAGAAAATGCATCTGCACGAATACTGAAATAAGCTCCGTAGTATGCCAACGGGTAGTTGATTTTACAATAAGCAATCCGATATGCCATCATAACATACGCTGCAGCATGTGCTTTTGGGAACATATAACTGATTTTTTTACAAGAATCAATGTACCATTCCGGCACATCTTTTTCCCGCATTGCAGCCTCCCATTCCGGTTTCAATCCTTTTCCCTTTCGCACACTCTCCATAATTGTAAAGGAAAGCGCACTTTCTACACCTTGATTAATCAGATAAATCATAATATCATCTCGGGTACAGATTGCTGTGGAAATCGTTGCCTTTCCTGCTTTGATTAATTCCTGAGCATTTCCCAGCCACACATTGGTTCCATGAGACAAACCGGAAATTCGGATTAAGTCAGATAACGACTGTGGGTTTGCCTCCTGTACCATCTGAATAACGAAATCTGTACCAAACTCAGGAATCCCCAGACTTCCCAGCGGACAGCCGCTGATATCTTCGGGCTTAATTCCCAAGGCACTGGTATCATGGAAAAGTGAGATAACACTTCTGTCATCCAGTGGGATGTCTGTTGCTACAAATGGATGCTCTTCATTGTATTCATTTTCCATCGCATCCGATGTAATATATTCTTCCAGCATACGGATCATGGTTGGATCATCGTGTCCCAGAATATCCAGTTTCAATAAGTTATGGTCAATGGAATGGTAGTCAAAATGGGTTGTTGTGATGTCCGTTGTCATATCATTTGCCGGATGCTGCACCGGAGTAAATTCGTTGATATTATGCCCATGAGGCAATACCACAATTCCTCCCGGATGCTGTCCTGTACTTCGCTTGATTCCGGTACATCCTGCACTGATTCGCTCAATTTCACAACGGCGTTTCCGCAATCCCCGTTCTTCATAGTAATTCTTCACATAACCATAGGCTGTCTTATCTGCCAGTGTTCCGATTGTTCCTGCCTTGAAAGTATGACCTTCTCCAAACAACACTTCTGTATATTTATGTGCTTTTGCCTGATAATCTCCGGAAAAGTTCAAGTCAATATCCGGCTCTTTATCGCCTTTAAATCCAAGGAAGGTTTCAAATGGAATATCAAATCCGGCTTTAATCAATGGTGCCCCGCACTCCGGACAGGCCTTATCCGGCATGTCGAATCCACAACATCCTGCGTACGCCCGCACTTCCTCGGAATCAAAGTCACTGTAATGACATTTTTCACAATAATAATGTGGACTCAGCGGATTTACCTCCGTAATTCCGGACATAGTCGCTACAAAAGACGAACCTACAGAACCACGTGAACCTACCAGATATCCGTCCTCATTGGATTTCCATACCAAACGCTGTGCAATGATGTACATCACCGAATACCCATTGGAAATAATGGATGTCAGTTCTTTTTCCAATCGTTCCTCTACCGGTTTCGGCAAATTATCTCCATATATCTCATGGGCGCGATTGTAACAAATATCACGCAGCTGCTGCTCAGAATTTTCAATAACCGGAGGACATTTATTTGGATTGACCGGAGAAATCTTTTCAATCATGTCCGCAATCTTATTCGGGTTTGTAATAACAATTTCCTGTGCCTTTGCAGAACCAAGATATTCAAACTCTGCCAACATCTCCTCCGTTGTACGCAAATAAAGCGGTGCTTGATTATCTGCATCGCTGAATCCCTTACCTGCCATGATAATCCGACGATACACCTCATCTCCCGGATCTAAGAAATGTACATCACAGGTAGCAACAACCGGCTTTTTAAATTTTTCGCCTAACTCAATGATCTTTCGATTGATATTTTTTAAATCTTCTTCTGTATTTATCTCAGAAATCTTGTCGCTCTCCAGCATAAACTGGTTGTTTCCAAGTGGCTGTATTTCATAATAATCATAAAAATCTGCCAGTTTTGCAATCACCTGCGGCGACTTATGATTCAAAATTGCCTGATACAATTCCCCCGCCTCACAGGCACTTCCGATAATCAGACCTTCCCTGTGTTTATTCAACAAACTCTTGGGGATTCTCGGTCTCCTTGCAAAATATACCAGATTTGATTCAGAAACAAGCTGGTACAGATTATACCTTCCGATATTATTTTTTGCCAATATAATAATATGATACGTCGGCAGTTTCCGAATTGCATTTGGGTTCATGTCTCCAAACTGATTCATCCCTTTTAATGTAGTGATGTTCTGGTCTTTCAACATCTCTACAAATTTCACAAAAATCTCAGCAGTTGCTCCCGCATCGTCTACCGCACGATGATGATTCTCCAGAGAAATTCCTAGTGCTTTCGCTACGATGTTCAATTTGTATTTTGAAAGGGTCGGCAGCAACACTCTTGCCAAAGCCACCGTATCCAAATATACAAAATGAGGCTCGATATCTTGATACCGACAATTTTGTTCAATAAATCCCACATCAAATCCGGCATTGTGAGCGACAAGCACTGCGTCTCCGATAAAGTCCAGAAACTGCGGAAGAATCGCTTCAATATTTGGATAGTCCATTACCATCTCATCAGTAATACTGGTCAACTGCGTAATCTCAAATGGAATCGGACGTTCCGGATTGACAAAGGTACTATACGAATCTACAATTTCCCCATTCACAACTTTGACCGCTCCGATTTCAATAATCTTATCTTTGATTGCACTGAATCCGGTAGTCTCCAAATCAAAAACTACATAAGTATCATCCAGACTTTCCTCACCTGCTCCAACGGCAATTTCCGTTAAGTCATCCACCACATATCCTTCTACACCATAGATTACCTTAAACGGGTCGTCCTTATCTAACCGTTCTATATAATGATTTGCATCCGGGAATGCCTGCGTTGCACCATGATCTGTAATCGCAATTGCCGGCATTCCCCAATCATGGGCGCGGCGCACGATATCCTGTACCTCTGATACCCCATCCATATCACTCATCTTCGTGTGACAATGCAGTTCTACCCTTTTCAAGGGGCTTAAATCTTCTCTTTTCTCAGTAAAATCTCCGATTTTCTTAATTCCTGTCACAGAACCTATGGTCAGTTCTCCATCATATTTATCAATCGTTGTAACCCCTTTGATCTTAACATATGCTCCTTTTTTCAAATCTCCCAACAGTTCAGCCAGCTGATCATTCCGCGTAAACATTTTTACCATAATGGTATCTGTAAAATCACTGACAGCAAACATTACGATGGTTTTCTCATTTCGGATTTCTCTTGTTTCAAAGCTGATAATCTTTCCGTGAATGGTAATCTCACCCATCTCTGTCACAACCTGATCTAAGCGGATTGGTTCATCCTCAAAGTTTCTTCCGTAAATCAGACTCGGATCATCTCCCTGTTTCAATGGACGGACAAAGTCTCTCTTGAATTCCTTCTTGAACCCTTTCTTTCCATTTCCACTCTCCTTCGATTTTCCACCCAATGTAAGACTCTTTTCTTTCTGCTTTGTTTCTGATGAGCCTTGTTTCTGTTCCTCTCCTACTTGAGACTCTTCCGGCTGCAGAGATTCTTCTCCATGAGCTTTTTTATTCCGGGCAAAGATTGCATCAATCTCTCGCTGCACTCTCTGTTCATCGTATTCTCTGGTCTTACTCTCTTCTTTTTCCTTATATTCAACACGTATTTCTACTGGGATTCCAAATCGCTCCCGATATACCTCTTCTAATAGATGAAGAATTTCTTCTTTCTTTCCTTCTGAAACAATGGTGTCCGTCAACTCCAGACACATCACTTGATCTTGAAAAGTAATCTCTGCCTGCTGAAACATATTTCCGGCAAGAACACTCTTTTCTTTTAATTCCAGCACGATACTGTTCCGATACTCTGTCATCAAAGCTTCTGCCGTATACTGTTCAGAAAGTGCATACCGCTCTATAATACTGACATTGACATTTGCCGTACTAAACAACTGCTCCTTAATCCGAAATTCCATTGCACGAATATGCCGCTTTTGAATCACATGTCTGCTGAATATATGAATATGGATATAATCTCGCTCTGAATTGGTCGTAATCTTCTTTACACCTACGTCATTGAACAACATCTGCAGTTCTTCATCTACCTTTAACGTAGGAAATACTTCAAAAAATACTTTTAATGTTTCTACTTCTCCCAATTTATCAACTCCTGCCGAAGGGTTTCTAAGAGGTCTTCTTCTTTTACCTTTCGGATAATCTCACCTTTTTTAATCAACAGCCCTTCTCCGATACCTCCTGCGATACCAATATCCGCCTCTCTTGCCTCTCCCGGTCCATTTACTACACATCCCATTACCGCAACTTTAATATCCAACGGAAATTCCTGAACCATCAATTCTACCCGATTGGCAAGTTCAATCAAATTAATCTTCGTTCTTCCACAAGTCGGACAGGAAACTACTTCAATCCCGCCTTTACGAAGTCCTAATGTTTTCAAAATCAATTTTGCACTGCGGATTTCTTCCACCGGATCTCCTGTTAAAGAAACACGAATGGTATTCCCGATTCCTGCATTTAATATAATTCCAAGTCCTACAGAAGACTTGATATTACCAGAATACAAGGTTCCTGCCTCCGTAATCCCTACATGCAGCGGATACGGACACTGCGGTGCAAGCAATTCATGCGCCTTTACACACATCATTACATCCGAAGATTTGATACTGACTACCAGATTCTCATATCCCATACGTTCAATCATATGCACCTTATCCAACGCACTTTCTACAATTCCTTCTGCAGTGACTCCACCATATTTCTCTAGTAAATCTTTTTCCAAGGATCCACTATTAACACCGATTCGAATTGGAACATTATATTCTTTTGCCTTTTCTACAACTGCTCTGACACGTTCCTCTGAGCCAATATTTCCCGGATTGATACGTATCTTATCTGCTCCATTTTCTATCGCCGCAATTGCCATCTTATAATCAAAATGAATATCTGCAACCAAAGGAATATGAATCTGTTTCTTAATCTCTCTTAAAGCCTCCGCAGCCTCTTGTGTAGGCACAGTACAGCGTACAATCTCACAGCCCGCTGCTTCCAAGCGTAAAATCTGGGCAACCGTTGCCTCTACATCTTCTGTCCTTGTATTTGTCATAGACTGAACAGCAATTGGATGCTCACCGCCGATCACAACATTTCCGATTCGAACTTCTCTTGTCTTATGTCTTAACATCACATACCCTCTTTTCCTATTTTATAAATAATATGTATAATTTATTAGTAAAAAGAAACAGGGATATTTCCCTGTTCCATTTTATTGCTTTTCAAACACCATCTGTTCCCCATATTCACGTTCTGTCAATGTCAGCTGATTCTGCTCAATATTATAATCATAGCTGCCTTTCAAAGAAGAAATTGCTGTATTCAGTCGATCTGTCGTCACTGCACCCTTCGCTTTCTTTACAACTTCTTTTATAGCTTCGTCATCTCGATGCAGTATAAAGATCTTTGCTTCTTTATCCAGATCATAGTTCATACTCACCGCAATCTCTTCCCCGTCAAACTCATCCGGCCATTTCATAACCGCCGTACCGTTTCCTTGGATCTTCATTACCAGATTCTTTTCCTCACTGCTCCATGTACCTTCCATCGGATTAGCTGTGAACAGTTTTATAAAGAAAAAAGCTGCAATAATTATAATTAAGACAGAGGATACAGAAATAGCTGTTCTCCATAACATATTTCTTTTTTTCTCATCATTCTTTGCTATCATATCTATTATCCTTTCCGTCATGATACTCTGTGCCTTTTCTAATGCACTACTTTTATTATAAGAACTTTTGGAAAGAGTGTCAACGAAAGTGTCTCTATTTTAAAGAATTGCTCCGAGCACTCCATAGGACAACAAATTCATTAAAATTGCTGCCATAAATACACCAATTACAACCGCCGGAAATGCCTTACGAAAACGAATTCCCAATAACGCTGCAATCAAAGATCCCGTCCATGCTCCGGTTCCCGGAAGAGGAATACCTACAAATAATACCAGTCCCCAAAACTCATATTTCTCTATATTAGCACTTTTACTGTATGCCTTTTTCTCAAGTTTCTCAACAATAGGTTTTAATTTTCTTGTGCTTTTCATCCAATCAAAAATTTTTGTGATCAAAAGCAAAATAAACGGAATTGGGAGCAGATTCCCAATTATACAAATAATTGTAGCCTGAAGCTGAGGTAAATCAAACCAGGCTGGTCCTGCTGCCAAAAGTCCACCTCGCAATTCCAATATAGGAAACATCGAAATGATAAACACGATCAATTCCGCCCCTACTTTACCGCCTAAATGTTCTGCAAAAAAACTAATTAACGCTTCACTCATATACTTTTATTCTCTCCTTTTATTGATTCATATATGCTCTAAAAAAAGCAAACAATGCTTCCATCTCTTCTTTTGTGCCAATGGTAATCCTAAGATAATCAGCGATTCTTTCACTCTTCCAGTGTCTCACATAAATATGTTCTCTTTTCAAAGCTTCAAACAATTCATTTGCATCATGTTTAGGATGTCTAGCAAAAATAAAGTTTGCTTTTGAGTCCGGAAACTCAAATCCCAACTTCGTCAACTCTGATTTTGCCCACTCTCTCGTTTCTATGATTTTAGAAGTTATTTCCTTAAAATATGCCTGATCCTTTACTGCTTCCACGCCACATACAAGTGAAGTCTGATTCATCGTATATGAATTGAAAGAATATTTTACATCATTTAGATATCGTATCAGAACCGGATTACTAATTGCATATCCAATCCGCATACCGGCCATAGAACGTGACTTTGAAAAAGTCTGGACAACAATCAGATTGTCATATTTTTCAATCAGTCTTGACGCAGATTCTCCTGCAAAATCAATATATGCTTCATCCACAATCACAATAACATCCGAATTATGACGAAGAATATCTTCTACAAAGTCTAATTCTTCATAAACCGCTGTAGGAGCATTCGGATTCGGAAAAATAATTCCACCATTTTCCTGATAATAATCTTCCTTTACAAGACGAAAATCCTGATCCAATTTCGGACACGCATAGGGGATGCGATATAACTCTGCCCATACTTTATAAAAAGAATACGTAATGTCCGGAAATAAAATTGGTTGTTCTGAATTAAAAAATGTTAAAAAACACATAGAAAGGACATCGTCAGAACCAACACCAACAAATATCTGTTCTTCACTGACACCGTGTTCTTTTGCAAGTGCCTTTACTAATAATTCTGCTGCTGGATCTGGATAAAGCCGAAATCGATCTGTATCCATTTCACGGAGCGCTTGTTCCACGCCGGGTGCCGGTGGATATGGATTCTCATTGGTATTTAATTTGATAACCTTTTCCTGTGGCTGTTCTCCCGGTACATATGGCTCGACCATTCGAATATGTTCTTTTAATTTTGGATTCAATTCCATGTCCGTCTCTTCCTTTCTATTATTTTATATGATATTGGGATCAAAAATCACCCTCCACTATTATGCAAGCACAGGCATTTTCAGGCATTCTGCTCCCTGATATCTTTATATTCTTCTGCCAGCTCTGCAAATTTAGGAAGAGAATTGACAATCGTCTCATAAGATACACAATATGCTAATCTAACATATCCCGGACAAGCAAAAGAACTTCCCGGTACGATTAAAATATTATATTTCTTTGCAGCAGCACAAAATGCTTTTTCATCTTCAATCGGAGACTTCAAAAATAAATAAAATGCTCCTTCCGGCTTGATACATTCAAACCCCAGTTCCTTTAATCCTTGATATAAGGTCTCTCTATTTCTATCATAATAGGAAATATCTGTCTTCTCATTCAAACATGCCTTGACCACCTTCTGCTGCAGTGTCGGAGCATTCACAAATCCTAAAATTCGAGTTGCAACATTCGCAGCATTGATAAGCTTTTCACTGTCTGCTGCCTCATCTGGAATGACAAGATATCCAATTCGCTCTCCCGGAAGAGACAATGACTTACTATAGGAATAACCTACAATTGTATTATCATAATACTTTGTTAAATACGGAACCTCAACTCCATCATAAGCTAGTTCCCGATATGGCTCATCTGATACCAGATAAATCTCGGTTCCATATTCTTTTTGCTTCGCCTCCATGATCGCAGCCATTTTTTGTATCGTTTCTTCTGAATACACGACTCCAGTCGGGTTATTTGGTGTATTTACAATAACCACCTTTGTTTTTTCTGTGATTTTGGCTTCAAATTCATCTAACTTTGGCTGAAAGTCCACCGTATTCGGAGAAATTTCAACCAATACCCCGTCATAATTATTCGTATAGCTTCGATATTCTCCAAAATACGGTGCAAACGCAATCACTTCATCTCCCGGATTCAAAAGTGCTTTCAAAATTACATTTAATCCACCCGCCGCTCCTACAGTCATTGTAATATTTTCAAAATGGAACTTCGTTCCAAAACGTTCATTCAGAGATTCTGCCACAGCTCGTCTCACATCCTCATATCCCGCATTACTATTTGTATAGCCATGCAGTACCACCGGATCTTCTTCCGCCAAAACTTCCATTATAGCCTTCTTTACAGCTTCCGGTGCCGGAACATTTGGATTTCCCAGACTAAAATCGAATACATTCTCCTGCCCGTATAACTTTGCCAAACGATTGCCCTCTTCGAACATTGCACGGATTGCTGAACTATTTGCTACCATATTTTCCATTTTCTTTGAAATCATTATCCCTCCGCCTTTCTCTTCACATGAACTATCACAACAGTTCTCTATAAACTATTTTTCAGTTACCACACCTTTTTCTACAAGAAATACCGGACGATATGATAATTTTGCCTTACGCAGCCCCTCTGCTCCGGTATCCTCTTCTCGATTCACATATTGGTACTCCATACATTCATGCAATACAAACTGTTGATTAATCATCGGATATGCTCCCTCAATATCAGGAAACGCTTTTTCGATATGTACAACAAACGTATCCTCACTAACCGGCTCACCAATACAAAATGCAACAATCTTTCCTGCCACCCGGATGATCCCGCCTACCATCCCCAGTTCTTTATATAATCGCAGGGAATTTAAGGTAACACACATTTCCGCATTCTTCTCATGATCCTCATCACAACCATTTTGATTACGCCATTTTAATGCCATCTGAAAGCAATCTTCTACATTCTCATCATTGAGGCTTTCGTACGTCCAATCTTCATATAATGACTTAAACTTATTGATATGATTACGTTTTCCATGCAGCTTCTTTCCTGCCAGAGTTGCAAGTTTCTCTCTCTCATATACATAATCGGCTTCATCCCTGTCATATTCCACTTGAAAACGTCCAGGATAAAAAGATTCTAACTGCTCAAAATTCTCCTCTGTTACATTGTACAGCTGAAACGGATGCCCCTTTTGACTGCTATATTCCATCAGCCAATCCAACGCTCGTTTCACTGCCTCTGGTTCTCCCGCCGGATAAGCGTAAGCCAGTCCAAACTCATCATCCATAAAAACAAGTGCATCCTCTACAATCGCATATTTCACATGGTATTGTCTGGACCATAAATAAACATTCGCAAAGGTACGCTCACAGCTTCGGCTCGGAGCCTTCTCAAAATATGAAGTAATGATCTCTTGATCTTCCAATTCAGGTCTTTTAAAAGTAATATCTTCCATGAAATAAACTCCATCTCTTTCACTCTAAAATTTCCAATCGATATACGTTATTGAGTATAACATACCCTTCACAAATCTGACAACCTGTGAAAAAATGAAAAAATACTTAAAAAATTACTGAAACTGCATTTCATATAAACCGGCATAAATCCCCTGTTTTTTCAATAATTCTGCATGAGTTCCCTCTTCTGCAATTCCATCTTCTGTCAATACCAGGATTCTCTGTGCATTTCGAATCGTAGACAAGCGATGCGCAATAACAAAGGTTGTCCGTTCTTTTGCCAAACGCTCCATTGACTGCTGTACAATCTGTTCACTCTCATTATCCAGTGCCGAAGTTGCCTCATCAAAAATCAAAATCGGCGGATTCTTTAAAAATACTCTCGCTATGGATAGTCTCTGCTTTTGTCCTCCTGACAATTTGACACCTCTTTGTCCGATATCCGTATGATATCCCTCCGGAAAACTCATAATAAATTCATGTGCATTTGCATTCTTAGCTGCGCGCACGACTTCCTCATCCGTTGCATCCGGCTTTCCATAGCGGATATTGTCCAAAATGCTTCCTGCAAATAAATACACATCCTGCTGCACAATTCCAATCTGATTTCGCAGCGCATCCAGCTGAATCTCACGAATATCCGTTCCATCCAAATAAATTGCTCCATCTGTAACTTCATAAAATCTTGGAATCAGACTACATAAAGTTGTTTTTCCTACCCCAGACGGCCCAACCAGCGCCACATAATCGCCTGCCGCAACCGTCAGATTTATATGATTCAAAACCGGTTCTTCGTCTTCTTCATATTGAAAAGAAACATCTTTAAACTCAATTTTTCCTTCTACATGCTCCAACGCTTTTGCATCTGGTTTATCAGCAATGTCTGGCGCAATTGACAAAATTTCCAAAAAACGCTCAAATCCGGAATATCCATTCTGAAACTGCTCAGTAAACGTAACCAGTTTCTTCACAGGTTCAGTAAAATTATTAATATAAAGAAGAAATGTAATCAAATCCGTTACAAGAACCGTCCCTTTCAGCATCATGCCTACCCCAAAAAGCAGAACTACAACCGTAATCAGTGTACTCATTGCCCCCAGTCCCGAATTATAGATCCCCATATATTTATAACTGGTTTTCTTTGCAGAAACAAAATTTTCATTTCCTTTTTGAAACTTTTTCATCTCCACATTTTCATTTGCAAATGATTTTACAACGCGGATTCCAGATAAGCTATCTTCAATCTGACTGTTAATATCAGCAATTTTTTCCCTATTTCGTTTGAATGCTTTCTTCATTTTCCCATTATAATAAAAAGCATATACTGCCATAACCGGTATAAACGAAAAAGCAATCAATGCTAATTTTACATTGACTGTCAAAAGAATCGCAAATGAACCAATAATTTTAATAATAGAAATCACAAGATTTTCCGGTCCATGATGCAAAAGCTCACTAATATCAAACAAATCACTTGTAATGCGTGATAACAAATGTCCTACCTTTTGATTATCATAAAATGCAAAAGTCAACTTCTGATAATGCCCAAAAATATCTCTGCGCATATCAGCTTCCATTTTGGCTCCCATAATATGTCCAAAATATGCTATATAAAAATTACAGAATACTTCCAGAAACACAAGACCAATCATCAGCGCTCCTAACAGAAACACACTCTCCTTTGCTTCCTCTGCGCCAAAATAAACCACTTCATTCGTAATATAGCGGACAATCAGCGGTATAATCAATGTAACAGCTGCTCCCAATATCGCAAAAAACATATCACTGTAAAACATCGCCTTATAAGGTCTGTAATAAGCAAATAATTTTTTTAGTTTTTCTTTCATCGTACCTCTACCTCTCTCTTTCCATATCGGATACCATCTTACTACTCTGAAAATCCTTTGTCAAAGCACTCTGCTAAAAAGTTCAGGAAATATTAAGAATCTTTTTGTCCTTTTCTTCACTTTCATCTGTCAAAATAATTTTTACATAATTTATAAACCACGTGATTGAAAGGAGTTTCTGTTTCATGTCAAACCTTATTTTAATTTTATATCCAGTTTCCTGCGTATTTTTGCCTTGTATTCTCTATCTATTGATACAACATTTTGGTTTTCACCAAAAAACAACCATCCCTCATCTTTTCTGGGTATTTATCTTCCTATATTATATTTATCTTGTTTTTGAAACAACCGGAATCGGAACAATCTGGGAACTGGGTATGTATCCGGGTATGTCTTGGTCACAAGAAATCAATCTGATTCCATTTCGAGATGGATTCACTATCGGTATGTTTTTAAATATCGTTATGTTTATGCCACTTGGCTTTCTCCTTCCGTTAATCTGGAAAGAATATGACAATCTGCTTCGCACTGCAATAACAGGATTTTTCTTTTCTGTCGGAATTGAACTGTGTCAACTGTTAAATCGTCGCGCATCAGATATTGATGATCTGATCATGAACACCTTAGGAGCAATGATTGGCTGGGGCATCTGGAAAGGATTTTCCAAACTTATTCATCTAAAATATGCTTGTAGAAACCAAGGCTGTGGAACATTTGAAGCTGCATCTTACTTATTACTTGCAACTGCCGGACAGTTCTTTTTATATAATTGGCGATGGATGATTCAAATTACTGCTTAGATTCTCACATTTTTCTTGCATCTTTTGTACTTTCGCCGTAGAATATAGTAGTGAGAACTTCTCTTACAGTGATAAAGCAGTACAGGAGGTACAAATAAATGAGTCATACAGACCGTATGGTAGGAACTATATCTCGTGGTGTTCGAGCACCGATCATCCGCGAGGGAGATAATCTGGCTGAGATTGTAGTTGACTGCGTGTTAAAAGCAGCGGAAAGTGAACATTTTGAAATCCATGATAGAGACGTAATTGCAATTACAGAAGCAGTTGTAGCCAGAGCACAGGGAAATTATGCACATATTGACAACATCGCACAGGACGTACATGAAAAGTTCGGTGATGATACTGTGGGTATTCTTTTCCCGATTTTAAGCCGAAACCGTTTTTCAATCTGCTTGAAGGGAATTGCTAAAGGATGTAAAAAAATTGTCCTGATGCTTAGTTATCCTTCTGACGAAGTAGGAAACCATCTGATTGATCTGGATCTGATGGACGAAAAAGGGGTCAATCCTTGGTCTGATGTATTAACAGAAGAAAAATACAGAGAACTGTTTGGTTATGAAAAACATGTATTTACAGGTGTTGATTATGTAGAATATTATAAACAGCTGATTCAGGACGCAGGCGCTGAAGTAGAGATTATCTTTGCAAATAATCCAAAGGCAATTCTTTCCTATACAAAGAGTGTTCTGACTTGTGATATTCACACCCGTCAGAGAACAAAGAGAATCTTGAAAGCAAATGGCGCTGAAAAGGTATATGCTTTAGATGATATCATGACAAAAAGTATCAATGGCAGCGGATATAATGACGCATACGGACTTCTCGGTTCCAACAAGGCAACGGAAGAAACTGTAAAGCTCTTCCCAATCAAATGTGAAGAGATCGTCAATACAATCCACGATGCAATGACAGAAAAGACGGGCAAGAATGTAGAAGTTATGGTTTACGGTGACGGCGCGTTCAAAGATCCGGTTGGAAAGATCTGGGAGTTGGCTGATCCGGTAGTTTCTCCGGCTTATACAAAAGGTTTGGAAGGAACACCTAACGAAGTAAAACTCAAATACCTGGCTGATAATGATTTTGCAGACCTGTCCGGTGATGAACTGAAAGATGCGATCAAAAACTACATCCACGAAAAAGATGTCAAAGCAGACAGTCTTGTTGGACAGATGGTTACACAGGGAACAACTCCAAGACGCTTAACAGATCTTCTTGGTTCCCTTGCTGATTTGACTTCCGGTTCAGGAGACAAAGGAACTCCGATCATTTATATTCAGGGATATTTTGACAACTATACAAAATAACATCATACAAAATCGGCAGTGCATACGCACCGCCGATTTTGCTATTTTCCATTTTTCTTTCGATTCATAACAAACGCTGTCAGAAACTCATAGAATCCGATTACATTCCGATTGTCTGTCTTATTCATGTTATAACTAATGATAATATCTCTCTGACAGATCGGTTCTTCAATCTCTAATAGCTTGACTCTCTCGTTCTTCACTTCTCCCCAACTAAATTCCGGCCAGAAACCAATTCCCATATTAGCAGCAATCATATTCTTTACCGCTGCCGGATTATCACTTTCGAATACAATATTGGGTGTAAATCCCGCATGCTGACAAAAACGATCACAAATATATCTGAATTCACGTGAACCCTGTAAGCTGATAAATCCTTCCCCCGATACCTCATCCAGACAGACTGACGTACGATTCCGATACTTCTCATTATCCGATACCGCAAGAAATATCTTTTCTTCACAGGCAAAACTATTCTTCTCATTTACACCTTGATAAAACAGCTTTGTTGTAATCGCTACATCATATAATTCATTTTCCGTATTCTGCTGCATCTGAAAATGAATTCCCTCATGCTCCTTCTGATACTCAATAATCGCTTCCATTACCAGACTGGATGCTGCCAACACATTGATATGTATTGTTTCACTTTCTAACTTCGCCATCATATTTAATTGTTCCGGAATCTTGTCCAACTGCTCTAAGATTGGCTTTAGCTTTTTCTGTAAGTAACGCCCATATTCTGTCAGTACAATATTTCTGCCTTTTGATGTAAACAATGGAACTCCAAGACTCTCTTCCAACCGATGAATCGCCTGAGATAACGCCGGCTGACTGATGTGCAGATTCTTCGCACTGTTCGTCATATGCTTTGTCTCTGCCACTTCCAAAAAGTAACGTATTTGAATTAATTCCATTGATTTTCCCCTCCTCACTGTTCAATATGCACTTAAAACCCATTATTTTATCGTGTTATATTTTTTATTTTCGTGATATTCACTATAAATATTTCTATTGATAACTTTCAAGTTATGATTTTAATAAATATTATATATTAGAGTAATAATTTGAAGAAATACATAAAATATGTTA